>ENA-ORDA01001773-ORDA01001773.1-marine-metagenome-genome-assembly--contig:-NODE-1773-length-17425-cov-2.916071_pt1 | contig 17425 bp, 17 predicted proteins | sample MGYA00237778_ERZ508506 | MGnify/ENA primary metagenome ERZ508506 (study PRJEB26177, sample SAMN06267891) | marine metagenome | isolation source: Monterey Bay, California, USA | place: Pacific...
TTTTTCCGCCCAATGCCGATGTGTCGATCTGGGACGTTATGGCCAACTGTGCGCTGTCGAAAGACGATGAGGTTGCGTTAAAGCATCATACCGAGAGCCTCGGATTAATCTATCTATCAACGCCGTTTTCCCGCAGTGCGTCGGATTTTCTCGAAGAGATTGACGTGCCAGGGTTTAAAATTGGGTCAGGCGAGGCGGATAATCTGCCGCTGATCCGTCATATCTCTAAAAAGGGAAAACCGGTGATTATGTCGACCGGGATGCAGACCATTGAATCTGTTCGTAAAAGCGTTGAAATCTTAGAAGCCTCAGGCGTTGATTACGCCTTGCTAGAATGTACCAACCTCTATCCCTCGCCACCGGAAATTGTCTCGCTTAGAGGCGTAAGTGATTTGCGGGCGGCCTTTCCCAACGCTGTGGTCGGCTTCTCTGATCACTCTATTGGGCCTGAAATGGCGCTGGCTTCAGTGGCTTTGGGGGCCTGCATTCTCGAGCGGCACTTTACCGACAGCCGTTATCGGATCGGGCCGGATATCGCCTGTTCGATGGATCCGGCAGAGCTGCGTCTGCTGATCGACAGATCCCGCGAAATACATGTCGCCCTGCACAACAAAAAACAACGCACCGGTCCAGAAGAAGACGTCTACAGGTTTGCCCGTGCCAGTCTTGTTGCAGATCGGGATCTGGCTGAGGGTCACAGGATCACAGAGCCGGACATCTGGGCGCGTCGTCCCGGCAATGGCGAGATACCCGGATACCGGTTTGATGATGTTATCGGCAAGAGCCTGACCCGCGCAGTGCGCCGCAACGAACAACTTAAATGGAGCGATCTAGTGCCATAATATCCTATGGGGAATATGGCTTTTCGCGGGGGTCGCAACAGCATAAAGTACGGATATGAGACAAAATCAAAGCCTTCTGTTTGTCACTGGAACCCGCGCCGATTTCGGTAAAATAGAGCCGTTGGCGCGCGCTGCCGTGCACCACGGCTTTGAGGTGTCCTTTTTTGTCACCGGTATGCATATGATGCACAGCTACGGGTTGACCAAACTCGAAGTGCAGCGCTTGACAGATGTCACTGTGCATGAGTTTCTCAATCAAAGGCCAGGCGACCCGCAGGATGTGATCTTGGCCAAAACCATGCTGGGATTTTCCGATTTCGTCGTTGAAAAAAAGCCTGATCTGGTGCTGGTTCACGGTGACCGGGTCGAGGCGATGGCCTGTGCCTTGGTCTGTGCGACAAACTATATTAAATGCGCCCACATCGAGGGAGGTGAGGTATCGGGCACCATCGATGAGGTTTTCCGCCACTGCAATTCTAAGCTGGCCTATTGCCATTTCGTCAGCTCCAAATCGGCCGGCAAGCGTGTGCAGGCGCTGGGAGAAGCCGAAGAGACCATCCATGTTATTGGCTCGCCTGAATTGGATTTTCATTCTCAGGCCTCGGGGTTTAGCATCGAAGAGGTCCGCGCCCATTATCAGATTGATCCGTCTGACTATGGCATATGTATCCTGCATCCGGTGACCTCGGAAACCAACATCATGAGACAGCAGGCATCTGATCTGTTCGAAGCGCTCAAAGGCAGCGGTAAGTATTTTGTAGTAATCCGGCCAAATAATGATCCCGGGTCGGAAGATATCATTGCTGTGATCGATGCGCTGCCAAAATCCCAATTTAAAGTTATTCCATCGATGAGTTTTGGTCGCTTTTCCGAACTGTTGAAAAATGCTGCCTGTATTGTCGGCAATTCATCTGCCGGGGTGCGCGAGGCGCCGTTTCTAGGCGTGCCATCGTTGGATGTCGGCTCGCGTCAGTCCGACCGCGCTTTTGGTCCATCAATCACCAAAGCCGATGCCGGACAACAAGACAAGATCGCCCGCTTCCTGCAGCAAAACTGGCACAGCAGGCACCCGCGACAGACCGAGTTTGGGCATGGTAATGCCACCCAGAAATTTATTGATATTTTAAAATCTGATGCATTCTGGCAGCGCTCCATGCAGAAATATTTTAATGACTTTGTGCAATAGGCTCGCAGAGCATATCAGCCTGGCCTTGTATCGCGCAGCGACATCTGCCCTGACACCGCTGCTGCCGCTGCATCTTAAAAAACGTCTGAAACGCGGCCGAGAGCATCCCGAAAGATGGCGCGAAAAACTAGGGTTTTCCAGCCTGCCGCGTCCGGTGGGTAAACTCGTCTGGCTGCACGCTGTGGGTCTGGGCGAGGTTTTGGCGCTGCGTGGTATGATCGTGGCGCTGCAAGCTTGCGATCCGAAGTTGCAGTTTCTGGTGACTTCTTCGACTCTGGCCTCAGCCGAGACGTTTGGCAAAAATATTCCCCCAAGGACGGTGCACCAGTTTTTACCGCTTGATGCGGAGCGGTATGTCCGGCGTTTTCTGGATCATTGGCGCCCCGACCTTGCCCTGTGGTCTGAACGCGATATTTGGCCGGGGTTGGTGACCCAAGCCGCGCGCCGGGGCATTCCACAGGCGCTGATCAACGTGCGGATGAATGCCGGCTCATTTCAGCGAAAGCGTAAAGTAAGAGCGCTGTACCGTGCGGTGTACCGCAATTTTGTGCTGATCTCAGCTCAGGATGACGTCACCGCTGTGGCGTTGACTAAGCTTGATGCGCAACAAGATATACGCATTGATGGATCTTTGAAACCACATAGCCCACCGCTGTGCGTCACGGCCACAGATTTGGCGATCCTACGGGATTCACTGGCGGGAAAAGCCGTCTGGGTTGCGGCCTCATGCCACCCCGAAGATGAAGCCATCGCGCTGGCCGCGCAAAGACAATTATTGAGCAAGGTCCCGGATGCGATGCTTGTGCTTGCCCCGCGTTATCCAAGTCGGGGAGGGCAAATTCTCAAGGAGCTCTCTGGATTTCACGTGAAAGTCAGAAGCCGGGGCGAGTTGCCGGATGCCGATACTGAGGTGTTTGTTGCCGACAGCTTTGCGGAAATGGGCCTGTGGTATGCGCTGTCCGGTTTTGCCCTGATTGGTGGCACCTTCAGCGATGTTGAAGGTCATAACCCATGGGAGGCTTTGCAATTAGACTGCGGGGTGATGCATGGGCCAAGATACGGTAATTTTACCTCAGATTATGATGCTCTGATTGAAGCACAAGCCTGTTTTCCAGTTTACAATGCAGAGGATATTGTAGACACAATTACGACGCAGTCATCCCGTGGGTTGGACGGTTATCGACACCTGCAGCGCGATCAAAACGCTGCTTTGTCGGATTTGGCCGAAAGGCTTGTCGGGATGATCAAACCGTAATCGACGAACAGGTCTACCGTGGCAAAACCGTCTCTTTTTCCGTCGTTTAATACTCGCGTGGTTCTGGTTCTGTACCGGCTGATTTGGGCGGTCTGTCTGCCTTTGGTCCTCTTTTTTCTCTACTGGCGCGGTAAAAAAGAGCCCGCCTATTTCAAATTTCTGGCGGAGAGGTTTGGTCGCCACAAATTACGAGACAAGTCGCATATATGGATCCACGCGGTGTCATTGGGCGAGGTGCGCTCGGCGGTGCCTTTGATCAAGCGCCTGCTGCTTGATGACACGCCTGTGGTTACCACCCATTTCACACCGGCGGGGCGCAGCGCAATTATGCGTTTGTTTCCCGATGCCGTCGCCGACGGGCGTTTGACGGCCTGCTATGTGCCGTTTGATTATAGCGCGGCCTTCAGACGTTTTTTCAAAGCCTTCCGCCCGGTTTATGGACTGGTGATGGAGGTCGAGTTCTGGCCTGGCATGATCATGAGCAGCCGTAAATATGGCGTGCCGCTGTATCTGTGCAACGGTCAGTATCCGAGCCGGAGCTTTGAGCGCGATCAGCAACGGTTTTTCTCACGTGCTAAAATTGTCCCGGGCTTTGCCGGCGTGATGGTCAAATCCGAACTGCAAGCCGCGCGCTTTCGTATGCTGGGGATCGACCGTGTGGCGATCACTGGCGAGATGCGCTTTGATCAACCTATTCCACAGGCCCATATTGCCGCGGCTCGGACTTTTAGAACTGCCGCGATGGGCGCGCGACCTGTCATAACAATGGCAAGTATGGTGGTAGGGGAGGACGTAAGCGCGCTTGACATGATTGCACTGGTTCAAAGCCAATTTGTGCAAAGAGGTCTGGAAAAACCTCTGTTTATCTATGTGCCGCGCGCCCCAGAAAGGTTTGATGTGGTCGCAGAAATAATCGCCGAGAAATCTCTTTCATATGCTAAACGTTCTGACGTGCTCGACGCGCTGCTGCAGATCAAGTCAGAAACTGGCAATGCCAAAACTGATATTGCAAAAATTGATATCAATGGGCTTGATATTGTTTTGGGGGACAGTCTGGGCGAGATGTATTTCTATCTTGAGCTTTGTGATCTGGCCATTGTCGGCGGCGGCTTTTGTCCTAAGGGTTCGCATAATATCTCTGAACCCCTGTGCCTGCGCAAGCCGGTGATTATTGGGCCAAACGATTACACGATCGAGTTTCCGGCGCGCGAAGCCCTGGCGTATGGGGTGTGTCTCCAACTGGATTTTTCGCAAATCATCGATCAGTTGATCAACCATCCGCTGCAGTTTGCCAGCGACGAACAGATGACGGCGTTTCTTGATGCCCATAGTGGCGGTACGGCGAAAACGCTTGCTGCTTTAGACGACTTTATGCACCCTACCAGCCGCTAAAGCCGCCATCCACATTGACCATTTGCCCGGTCATATATCCGGCGCCTTCGGAACATAAAAACAACATTACATCAGCAATCTCTTTGGGTTCGGCCATGCGGCCGGCCATAATCAGTTTGCCAACGCGGTTTTGAAATTCGTCGGAATGGTTGTTATATACAGCACCGGGGGCGATGGTGTTCACCGTTGAGCCGCGCGCGGCCCAGTATCCTGCCAGCCACAGAGTAAGCCCGTGAATACCGGCTTTGGTTGTGGAATAGGCCGAGAAGGATTTGAATGGCATGTCTTTGTAAATGTCGTGGTGCGGCCCATTTAGCGCGTACATCGACGCTACATTTATCAGCGCTGCAGGGTATTTACCAACGATATCGATATCCATTTGCCGCGCGATTAAAAAAGCACCCGTTAGATTGATTTTGATGGTTTTTTCCCAATCTTCAAGCGAGGTGTTGGCAAAATCGGGAAAGCTTTTGCCAGCACCCATCAATAACTCGCCGGTAATGGCCGCGTTATTGAGCACTACATTTGGGGCATATCCATCCGCTGCAACACGTTTGAAAATCTCTTTGATTTGGTCCTCATCACCCACATCCAGATCGTAATAGGTAAAATTATCGTTGTTTGCGAACTCTGATTTCAACGCCTCGCCGCGCGCGCCGGGCAGATCGGTTGCCACCACCTGCGCGCCGGATGCAAGCATGTTACGCACATAGGTGGTGCCCAAAACACCGCCTGATCCGGTGATAAAAATTGTTCTTTTTTCAAGATTGCCGGTCACTGGTTTTTTCCTTCATTAGAAATTTAACGATCTTAAAATCAAGTTCGCTGTCGATATCGACGCAGCGTTCTGAGGGCATTAGAAACGGCAGTACCCGCCCTTCAAACAACGACTTGGCTGATTTTAAATAGGCGGGATCTAGCACATAGGTCGAGGCGGCATGCTCATAGACCACCGGTGCCTGCTGACGGGCCACGACATGGGTCGCGAGGGGTTTGCTAACATGCAGCGCTCCGGTCTCGTCGGGCTCTACCAGATTAAAGTAAGGGTTTTTGCGGGCTGCACAGCATGACATCAACATATCGGGCTTTTGGATGGCAAATTGAGTGAGTGCGGCGTCAATATCGCTATCGAGTCTTAGCGGCGAGGTGCAATCGAGATCGACAAAAACCGTTACCGGGCCGGTGATCGCTTCAGTCACCGCAAGCGCATGCTGCCATACCATCCATTTCGATGCAGTGTCAGTGCACAGTTCGGGCGGGCGCATCCCAATATCGAGCGTTTGTTTGCTGCGCGCATGGTGATAGATGTCTTCATCATCTGTCGAGACAATCACAACATCAATGCGAGGGCTGCCCAGCAATTGATCCAAGGACCAATCGATTAACGGCTTGCCGTTCAAGGCGCGAAAATTCTTTCCCGGCACGCCTTTGCTGCCTTTACGCGCGCCAATATGTCCAACAATCACTGCAGTTCTACCTTTCTTGTGCCGATAAAATCGCGTCTTTCCCACGCATCAACAATTCGTTCGCAACTGGTCTTAACGCTGTCCATTCTTGGCACTTTGTCATGGGTGATATCACCGGTGTCTTCGGCGAGGGTCACAAAATCTTGCATGATCTTTTCAAACATGCCGTTGCGTTCAGTGTTGAAATTGTGGTCTTGCACGCCCTTTGCGGTGGCAACAGTTGCCGTGTTGGTCACAAAATCAAACGTGATATTTTGCGCATCCCCGGTCAGGCTGCCGCCGCGTTTTAACACGGGCGATAGATAATCCATCGACACGGTGCCCGTCGTACCCGCGTCACTTACCAGCGATAGCGTTGAGGCGATATCAACCCCTGGAAAGGCCGCATGACCAATGGATGTGACGTCCCTGAGGGTTAGATCGGGGCAGATCAACCCTATCAGGTCGATTTCGTGGCAGAGGTCCAATAACACGCCGCCACCCTGCGCCCGCGCTGCGTAACTTTCTGCAAACCGCCAGTTTTCGCGCCATTGCCGCACGTCATGCCCAATCTCGAGGTGCAGCCGGAAAAATCTCTGCCCGGTAAAGCTGACCAGAAAGTCGGTCAAAGGATGATAGCGTAACATAAAGCCGACCATAGAGCGTTTTTGTAAATCAGCATTAATGCTGTAGATTTTGTCAAAATCAGCGCGGGTAAAAGCCAGTGGTTTTTCGATATACATCGGGGCACGGTGTGCGGCGCAGATCGCCACTAACTCGGCACGAATATCCGTGGCTGTCGCAATGATTACCGCAGCATTCCCGGTGCGGCTGGCCAGTTTTTGGGTGATGCCCTGAGCGCCAAAACGCCGCCAAGACAACAGTTCTGCTGATTTGCCCATCGTTTTCAGGTTGGCAAAATGCCGCCGTCCGATAGAACCGCTGCCGACCACAAAATATGTAAATGCCATCGTGCTGACCTCGAATATGCCACGTCAAACCCTATCTTAGTTGGACGATTAAGCGCCGCGCTGTTTTCGACTTTAATACGCGCAATGAATGGCGGACGCCACTGCCTTATCCATGTTTGGGACACAACTGTTATATAACTGGCAGATTCCGTGCGCTCTTGGGTGGGGGTTGTGGACAGAATAGATTTATCGCGACCCTGAGAGGCTTTAGAATCTTGCAAGGCTGTCTATCACACGGGCGCCTGAAACCAGCAGTGCCGCAGCTTGTAAGCGATGGGAGGCGAGACCAGTGAAGATTAAACTGGCTATAGCACACGACAAAATGGGTGGCTTACACACAGTGCAAGGTTATGCTTGGATTTTGTGTCACACTGCCTTGGGGGGTATGAGGCTTCAGCTGGTGACAAGCCCCAAGCCCTTTCACGGCCTCCAAAGGCCTTTGGTACAGGGATGATCCGTCGCAATATTGATTATTTCGGCCGTTCAGGACATGCTTGAGCCGGCCGCAACCGAAATATGTTAACTATTTTTCAGATAATTAGCTTGGATACTGCATTAAGGTTTTTTAAATAAGAGTTTTTCGTATAGCCTTCAGACGTGTGCTTCGGATACGCTGAGCGCACTCCCTGCGAAAACTGCAATGCAATTTAAAGAATGTACCGACGGACCATTGCTTTTGACGTTTGATTTTTAAATCGGTATGACAAAGGTAATTTGAGTGTGGGTCAGGATATTAATGATGGACAGTTGTAGAGTAATCACGCCCCGCAAATTCATCGACGACCGCGGTTTTTTTTGTGAAACTTGGAACAGACTGACGCTTGAGGCCGAAGGGATCGACGTTGATTTTGTTCAAGATAACCTGTCGCTGTCGCTTGATATTGGCACGGTGCGTGGTCTGCATTGTCAAATGCCCCCGCACGCACAGGCCAAATTGGTGCGCTGTTCGCGGGGGCGTCTTTTTGATGTTGCAGTTGATATTCGCATGGGCAGCCCCCGATTTGGCCAATGGATTGCCGAAGAACTAAGCGCTGAAAATGGTAAGCAATTGTTTATACCAGCTGGATTTTTGCATGGGTTTATCACCCTCGAGGCGAACACAGAAATTATGTACAAATGTTCGGATTACTATGCCCCGGACTGTGATGTTTCTGTGCGCTTTGATGATCCTGATATCGCCATTGATTGGCCGATTGAGACGGTGCGGGCAATCCTGTCGGACAAGGATGATGCGGCGCTGCGTTTCGCCGATTTCCAAAGTCCCTTTGTGTATGAGGCCCCTTAAATGAAATTGTTAGTCACTGGTGGTGCAGGGTTTATCGGCTCTGCCGTTGTGCGTTTGGCCATTGCCCAAGGTCATCAGGTTGTGGTTTTGGATGCGCTGACTTATGCGGCCTGCCTCGATAACCTAGCACCGGTATCAGACAGTGATAAGTACCGCTTTGTTGAGGGTGATATTTGCGACAGAGCGCTGCTGGACCAAGTGTTGGGCGACCACAGGCCTGAGGCGGTGATGCATTTGGCCGCCGAAAGCCATGTCGACCGCTCGATTGATGGGCCGGGTGCCTTTATCGAAACAAACATTACCGGCACCTATACGCTTCTAGAAGCGGCACGGTGTTATTGGCGCGACAGTGGCAAACCCGACAGTTTCCGATTTCACCATATTTCCACTGACGAGGTATTTGGCAGCCTTGGAAAGACGGGGCATTTCACCGAAGAAACTCCTTATGCGCCTAACAGCCCTTATGCGGCTTCAAAAGCCTCCAGTGATCATCTGGTTCGGGCGTGGCATGAAACTTACGGGTTGCCGGTGGTGCTGAGTAACTGCTCAAATAATTACGGTCCCTATCATTTCCCTGAAAAACTGATTCCGGTGATAATTATTAATGCGTTGGCAGGGAAACCATTGCCGATTTATGGCAACGGCGAAAATGTCCGCGATTGGCTATATGTGGAAGATCATGCAAACGCACTGTTGACTGTTTTGACCAAGGGTACAATCGGCAGAAGTTATAATATTGGCGGGGAAAACGAAGCGACAAACATTGATATTGTCCGTGAAATTTGCGCCATACTTGATCGGCTGCGCCCGGCTGCGCGGCCTTATTTCGAATTGGTGAACTTTGTGGCAGATCGTCCCGGACATGATCTGCGCTATGCGATTGATCCGACGCGTATTCGAACGGAACTGGGGTGGCGACCCGCAGTGACCTTGACACAGGGATTGGAAAAAACAGTGCACTGGTATTTGGACAACGAAGACTGGTGGCAGGCGTTGCAAAACAGATCCGGCGTAGGCAATCGGCTCGGGGGCGCTGTATGACGGTTCTGGTGTTTGGCAAAACCGGTCAGGTGGCGCGGGAACTGGCGCAGTATAGTGATGTCAGGTGTCTGGATCGGGCGGACGCAGATTTATCGCAGCCGCTGCATTGTGGCAACATGATCCGACGCCTTCAGCCCGAGGTGGTGATCAATGCCGCTGCCTTCACCGGAGTGGATGAGGCCGAACAAGACGAAGCACTGGCCACGGTGATCAATGGTGATGCGCCCGCGGCGATGGCTGTGGCCTGTGCCGAAATGGCGGTGCCGTTTGTACATATTTCTACTGATTACGTCTTTGATGGTACTGGCAGCACTGCCTTTGCGCCTGATCATGAAACCTGTCCGCTGGGCGCGTATGGGCGCAGCAAACAGGTGGGTGAACGGGGGGTTGTCGCAGCGGGCGGGAAATATGCGATTCTGCGCACGTCATGGGTTTATTCCCGCCATGGGAAGAACTTTCTAAAAACGATGCTGCGTTTGTCTGAGACCCGGGATCAGCTTGGCATCGTCAATGATCAAATTGGTGGACCAACACCAGCCGCGGCGATTGCGGCGGCGTGCTATGCCATAGCAGGGGGGTTGTTATCTGGATCAGGCGGGGCGGGTATTTATCATTTTTCCGGTATGCCCGAGGTCAGTTGGGCCGATTTTGCAGCGGAAATATTTGCCCAGAGTGGCCGGCAGGTGACAATCACTGAAATCCTGACACAAGATTACCCAACCCCGGCAAAACGGCCTTTGAATTCAAGATTGAACTGTGACAGCCTGAAAGAGCAGTTTGGCATACTACGGCCAGATTGGCGGACAGGGCTGGAGCAGCTTTGCAAAGATATAGAAGTGAATTGAAACATGAAACATCGTAAAGGTATCATTCTGGCCGGTGGGTCCGGCACGCGGCTTTATCCGGTTACCTTGGCGGTGTCCAAACAGCTTTTACCAGTTTATGATAAGCCGATGATCTATTACCCTTTGTCGGTGTTGATGTTGAACGGTATCCGCGAAATTGCGATTATCACCACGCCCACTGATCAGGCACAATTTAAGCGTCTGTTGGGGGATGGAAGCCAGTGGGGCGTTGCGTTTACCTATATTGTGCAGTCCGCGCCGAACGGTCTGGCCGAAGCCTATATTCTGGCCGATACCTTTCTTGATGGGCATCCATCGGCTTTGATTCTGGGTGACAATATTTTCTATGGAGACGGGCTGCCCGAATTGTTGGCGGCGGCTGATAGCAATTCCGCGGGCGGCACTGTCTTTGGGTACCGTGTCTCTGACCCTGAACGATATGGCGTGGTCGGTTTTGATGAGGCCGGTCAGGCCAACAGCTTGATCGAAAAACCTAAAAATCCCATATCAAATTATGCGGTGACGGGTTTGTATTTTCTCGATAGCCGGGCCCCGGCCCGTGCCAAGACGATTAGGCCTTCGGCGCGTGGGGAAATTGAAATTACCGCCCTGCTTGAGATATATCTTGCGGAAGGGTCTTTGACGGTCGAAAAGCTGGGCCGTGGCTATGCTTGGCTTGACACTGGCACGCATGGCAGTTTGTTGGATGCAGGCAATTTTGTCCGCACCTTGCAAGAACGGCAGGGGCTTTTAGTAGGCAGCCCGGATGAAATTGCTTTTGAAAACAGATGGATTTCCCGCGCTGCTGTAAAAGAAATCAGTAAAAAATTTGGTAAGAACCAATATGGTAAATATTTTTTATCAAAGATTTAATCGGGTACTGGATACTGGGCCGATCTATAAATAAGCGGTTTTATGTGTCCGATGGCACGGATTGCGATAATAATCACCTTGTGGGTTTTCCTTGGCCTCTTTCCACGATAGTGAGACGTATGAATTGGACACTGCCGAATATTTTGACCGTTTTGCGATTGCTAGCCGCCCCAGGTGTGGCGATCATGTTTTTGTACTTCACGCGACCTTACGCTGATTGGTTTGCTTTGTTGTTGTTTATCGGCGCCTCAATAACCGATTATTTCGATGGCCATCTGGCGCGAAACTGGAAGCAAGAGACAAAATTTGGGACGATGCTGGACCCGATTGCTGACAAAGCTATGGTGATGATCGCGCTTATGGTAATTATGGGCTACTCCTCGATGTCGCCTGGATTGGTTTTGCCGGCCACGATGATTCTGTTTCGAGAGATTTTTGTCGCGGGTCTGCGTGAGTTTCTTGGCAAGGGCGCCGCAAGCTTGAAAGTCACTGACCTGGCGAAATGGAAAACCATGGCGCAGATGGTGGCGATCGCAACACTGTTTTCGCAAGGGGTGTTCGAGCATTACCTCGCGATGTCAGCGCTGGGTTTAGAGGATGCGGTGGTGCAGGCTGTGTTGTCTGGGGCGGAGAGTGATGCATTGGGCCTGCGATGGAAACATGAGGCGATGATTTGGTCGGGCCAGATCGGGCTGTGGCTTTTATGGGTGGCAGCGGGGCTGACGCTCTATACGGGACTGGATTATTTTATTAAAGCATTGCCGTTCTTGCGGGAGGATGATGAGTGAAAATCTTGTATTTTGCTTGGGTGCGTGAGCGTATTGGTCTGCCGAGTGAAGAGCTGGAAAACCGGTCTGGAACTGTGCATGATTTAATCGGGGAGCTGCGCGCCCGCGAAGAGCGCTATGAGGCGGCTTTTGCTGATTTGAGCGCCCTGCGGGTTGCGGTTGATCAACAGCTGACCGATTTTGATGCGTCGGTTGAGGGTGCTTCAGAAGTGGCATTCTTTCCCCCGATGACAGGTGGCTAGATGCATATTTCGGTTCAGCAAGCGACTTTCGATCTGGGTGCGCAGGTCAATGATTTCACCGGCGCCCAAGACGCCAGCGGCGCCGTTGTGACCTTTACGGGTATCGTGCGCGACCTGCCTCAGGGTGGATTGCAGCATATGTTAATCGAACATTATCCCGGGATGACTGAAAAGGCTCTGACCGAGATAGCCCAACAAGCCCGCACGCGGTGGTCGCTTGAGGATGTTTTGGTGATCCACCGTTATGGTATGTTGAAACCGGGCGAGCCTATCATGATGGTTTCGACAGCTTCAGCGCATCGTAAAAATGCTTTTGAGGCTGCGGACTTTTTGATGGATTATTTAAAGTCCCGGGCACCGTTTTGGAAAAAAGAAGTCACCCACGCCGGGGCCGATTGGGTCGACGCGAAAGACGCGGATGAACAAGCACTAAATCGCTGGTGAAGCTCGATAGCGCAGTTTGCGGCCACAAGCCGGATGAATTTTCTTAGGGTGTCAATTCGGCCCTCATTATAAGGATCAGATCGTGTGTTTTGATAAGCACCCAACGGCCGATCATGTTATGGAAATCTAGGGGCTTTTTTGCAGATGGCTTCCCAGCCGGTCTATTTGCCCCGTTGCTGCCAAAGGCCTTTGTCCAATAGTTTCTGGCTGTTTTGGCTAGGAAATGGCAATGGCGTTTTTGTGGTGAAAAGTCTGGCTTCGATAAATCAGAACCAGAGTGAATTTCTGATGTAGACATATATCTGTCAGTCTTACATGCCAGGTGACTGTTGGAAATCCTGCTCCTCAGGCGGGTAGGGGACTGATTTAAAACACTTTCACTAGGGATTAAGTGAACGTGCCGTCTGCGATATGATGATTTGAACGGCTGTCCATTCTTTCGGTTTGTGTTTGGATGAGGCCCAAAGCCCCCCAGTCGGTCTTGTGGTTTAGATTAGACCAGATATGGTTGTTAACATAGTGATGAGCATGTTTGTTTTGTGAAAACAGCGGGCCTGGTAATAGCGTTTTGTAAGCTGTTTTAGAAAATATTATCTTTAAGGCAGTTTGGTCTTTTCATCAAAGCGCAGATCAATGCTCTTGTTTTTCTGGAACTTGGTCATGCGATTGTTTCTGTATCTTGCGGACAATAGTTGCAATCTCCGTCATTGTTGACTGGCATTATACAGGGGCAGACAAAGAGCCAAAAGACGGGTGTGCTGGTTTTATTGGCCAACAAGCTATGGCCTTTTCACTGGGTTTAAATATTTTTGGGTTTATTTTACTCTTTATATCGCGGAAGAGTATTGGCCGACTTAAAGTGGGACTTAAATGAGGCAAGTTCCCAATGATAAGACGCCGCAGCGTCGCGCCACACAGCTGTGACGCAATGTTTTGTTACAACAGCGACAATTGACAACGGCAGAAAAAAGGCTCGCAATTCCGGCTACCGGACAGCGGCGACGCTACCCCTGAAGTCGTGGGCGAACCTAGGGCTGATCAAAAGCGAGCTGACAAAAATGGCTGCGTTGAGTGCCTGATCAAACTCTTCGGACGGTTCTTTTTGTTTTGCATTAATCTCCACGACCACGCCAAGTTTTTGCGCTTTATCCGGCCGCTGTTTTCCGGTGCGCGCGATTTCCCAACGTTCTTTAGAGGCTGAAAATGGCTTTTGGGCAACCCAGTGCCGCGAGGGTATCTGATTAGGAATTTGCATGTCTGACGCCTTTCATTCGCCGGTTTGTTACTTAAAATAACGACAAGACTTCCCTAATATTTAAAAAGGGGTGTTGCACCATTACGGCTTGAGGCCCGCAATCAGTTGGTTTCGCTGCCGTAATACTGCTTGCGCGCACTGCCATACGGGGCGGGGAGATTTCCATCAAAAGCTCTTTAATTTTATTATGAAACAGCGATATTGAACCCTATGTGCGGGCGTATGTCGATAACACAGCCTTTGGAGGCGATGGCGCGATTGTTTGACGCCACTCCGGTAAATGATTTGCCCGTGGTGCCGAATTATAATGTTTGCCCTACTGTCAATATTCACACGGTGATATCTGCTCAGGTTATGCGTTATCTTAAAGCGATGCGTTGGGGGTTTGTGCCGCATTGGTATCAGACGATGACAGACGGTCCTTTGCTGATCAATGCGCGATCAGAAACGCTTGCCGAGAAACCGGCTTTTCGAGAAGCCTGCAGGCAGAGACGCTGTTTGATACCCGCTGATGGATTTTATGAATGGAGCCGGACATCCCGCGATAAACCAATTCCCTATCGGGTCACCAGATCAGATCGACAGCCCATGGTCATGGCTGGCATTTGGCAGGATTGGGAAAGCGCGGGGAACCGCATAACAACCTGCGCGATTGTAACCACAGATGCAAACGCAGCTATGGCTAAAATTCATCATAGACTGCCGGTTATTCTAGCCCCAGAGCACTGGCCGCTTTGGTTGGGCGAGGCTGGTATAGGCGCCGCAAAAGTCATGCAGCCTGTTGCAAGTGAAGTGCTGGATTTGCGCAGGGTCAGCGCTGCGGTCAATTCCAATCGTGCAAATGGACCAGAGCTTTGGCAACCTATTGGGGCGGGTGGTTGTCCGGAACACTGAACTGGCGTTACAGCCGCCGATCCCAAGGTAGAATATAATTGATGTTGGGGATAGAATGGGGAAGGCGTTACATACTCCGATGCTGCCGTGGGCGGAACAGGCCAAGGGCAGAATTCACGCTTCGGCTTCAAAGACTAAGTAATGATTTGGCCATGCCTCGGCTGCGGAACTGCAACGAAAGATTCTATGCGGTCTTTTTAATCCAAAATGGTGGAGGACTAAGCGAGACCTTGTGAAACTGTATCGAAAAAACTGCGGGTTGGCTGCGCTTAACCTGAGGCATTTAAAAAACAAATCAAAATATAGGCTTGTCAGCAGGATTGGGAATGACTAGTGAAAGCGCTTGTGGAGAGGTGCCGGAGTGGTCGAACGGGGCGGTCTCGAAAACCGTTGTGGGTGCAAGCCTACCCAGGGTTCGAATCCCTGTCTCTCCGCCATTGAGTGACATTAAAGTATTTTAAAGCAATGCTTTACGTCAGAATAATTGAATTCATTCCCTCTTTTGTTCCCTCAACTGTTAGCGGCTCAAACAATAATAAAAATGCGCCCAATAGTTATTTATCCGCGCGCACGCGTGCCTGAGACACTGGTACAGGCTCAGGACATAATCGTTGGTGCCACCGGCAGCCGTAACCTATTTTGCTAAAGGCGATTAAGCACTATCACTTGATCGCGCGCGCGCGACATCGGCCATAGTGGGTCATCACCTATTGGATTGATTCCAACGTTTGGAACCCACGATTTCTTGCTGCGATGATTTTGTCTGGATCTGCTGTCCATTTGAATGGTTTGGCGTCGTTGTCATTGTACTCGGCGATGAAACGGTTGATTGCAGCTTGAAGGTCGATGAGGGAACGGAAGACACCTCTTTTCAACCGCCGCCTCGTCAGTTTGGCGAAGAAGCCTTCCACAGCGTTGAGCCAGGAACTGGATGTCGGGGTAAAGTGGAGGGTCCAACGAGGGTGCCGGGTCAGCCAGGCGCGGACTTTTTCATGCTTGTGGGCCGCATAATTGTCGACAATGGCGTGGATGGCCTTGTCTGCGGGGATATCGCGCTCGATGTGGTTGAGAAACCGAATGAATTCCTGTTGGCGATGGCGCTGCATGTTCTGCCCGATGATGGTTCCATCCAGAACGTTCAGCGCCGCAAACAGGGTGGTTGTGCCGTTGCGCTTGTAATCATGGGTCATGGTTGCCCCGCGTCCCTTCTTCATTGGTAGGCCGGGCTGCGTGCGATCAAGCGCCTGAATTTGGGACTGTTTATCGACCGAAAGCACGACCGCGTGGGCGGGCGGCGCGACATACAGGCCGACAATATCAGTGAGCTTCTCAAGGAAGGCCGGATCGTTGGAGAGCTTGAATTGCCGCCAGCGATGCGGGCTGAGACCGTGCGACTTCCAAATTCCCTGCACAGGAAAAGCCGCCACACCGGCTGTCTTGGCCATCGCACGCAGCGTCCAATGCGTTGCTTCATGGGGTGGTGGGGCTTGTGTCAGCCGCACAATCTCGGCCACGCGATCAGCCGGAACAGGCGCGACACCGGGCGGGCGGGTCTTGTCGCGAAGCAGGCCATCGACGCTCTCCGTCATGAACCGCTCCTGCCAGCGCCAGATGCAAGTCTTCGACTTGCCGGTCGCAGCCTTGATCGCCATCGTACCCAGCCCATCATCGCTCAACAGAATGATACGAGCACGCCAGACATGTTTCTGCAGGCTTCGGGGAGCGGCCACAATCGCTTGCAATCGCAAGCGATCAGCCAAAGATACCGTGAAGGAAATACCAGTTCGCATCCGTCTGAATCGCATATTCTGGGTGCAGTGGGAATCTCAAATCGGACTCGTCTGACACAACCAATCCACTAGTTCAATATCATAGATGCGGGCGGCTCAGAGTATAGCCGCATGCGTACCAGATCTGACTTAAAGTTGATGCTTTTAGGACGAGTAGAAACTTTGGCTCAAAACGCAAGCAGCTACTGTAAATATTTCGGTCCAACGTGTTACGTGCCCTACCTGATACAGGCTTGGGGAGCTCCTTAAATCTTACTTGAAGAAAATCTAAAGTCCTGAAGACGCGGGGTGATCAATGTTGCGCTTGCAAAAACTGGGTTTTCAGGTTGTTCCCCAACAATCATTGTCGCAATGCCGGCGGCAGTCGCTGACTTTAATCCGGCAAGCGTATCCTCAAACACAATTGCATCTTTCGCTTCAACATTTAATTGTTCCAGCGTTTGCAAATACGGCAACGGGTGGGGTTTGCCAGTGGCAATAGTATCCCCTGACACGACAACCTCCACTATATCTGTTGCATTCAAAGCCTTGAGACTTATCGCGATGGCTTGCAACGAACCGGAAGAGCAAATTGCAATCCTGAGACCGGCTGATGCAAATGCCTGCAAGAGAGTGGGGGCCCCGTTGATTACGCGCAGCGTGGCGGCGTAATTGGCCAGTGCATGCTCTTGCATTTTCAGATTTAACGCGAGACGATGTTTCTGGTCTTTTGGGCTTAAAAGGTCGTTAATAAAATCGTTCAAGCCTCGTCCGACATATTGCTGCAGAACTTTTTCTGTCACCGTAACTCCGAGGGTCTGCGCAACGGTCCGCTTTGCTTCAGCCCAGAGATGTTCAGTCTCAACTAGCGTGCCGTCCATATCAAAAATAACGGCTT
>ENA-ORDA01001778-ORDA01001778.1-marine-metagenome-genome-assembly--contig:-NODE-1778-length-17387-cov-4.127094_pt1 | contig 17387 bp, 23 predicted proteins | sample MGYA00237778_ERZ508506 | MGnify/ENA primary metagenome ERZ508506 (study PRJEB26177, sample SAMN06267891) | marine metagenome | isolation source: Monterey Bay, California, USA | place: Pacific...
CATAGCGTATTTGATTATGTTTGAATGACAGGCTTCCTTCTCCTGTCCCATTTGTTTCCAGACATCAATAGTCTGAATCTCTTCATCCTTAGTACCAGCTTTCTCATTCACATAATGAGCTGAGTAAGTAGAGGCAACGTATTCGCCAATCTCTTTTAGAATCTTATCTTCGTTGAACCTATACTTCATTGATGCCTCTCACTAATTCGTTGATGTAATCCATGTTATGCTTAGCTAACTGGACTAGGTTATTATCTTCTATCTTAGCTTGAAAGTCAACATGCTTTTCAAACTTGCCGTCGAAAAGTCCTGTAGGAGAGTTATCAAACTCTACGCCATTGAATCCAGCCCATATAGCTGCACTAGAATCCCATGTGTCAATACCAAACTCTTGCATCAATGCAATCTCGTTTGGTCCATCTACCATGCCTAAGAAGTGAATCAGCTTGCCGTTGTCTTTAGCTAACTGCAGAAGACCTCTTGCTTTGATCTCGTTCATAAACTTCCATCTGCTCATAAACCTCTGTAGGTTATTTCCTTTCTCACAGTTGTATGCATGAGGCACAGCTAGTATGCTGATGCCAATATAATCTATAAGAGGATTGCTTGCTGCGAATGCAAATGATAAGATAAGATCTTCAAGATCACCTTTAGCTGATTGTGGTACAAAGAAAGTACCAAAGCCTTGTTCTTTGAATGCAGGTGCATAACGTCTTGCGTCATCGATACCTACCATAGAAGGCATGTCAGGATAGTCTGGTATAACGATATAGTCAGCGTCAACTTTCTTAGCTAAGCCAACTAACTCATCTGGTGGGAAGTTAGGCATTCCTGCCTTGAACATCTCAAAGCCTGAGTTGTCCATTATGTTTACTGTTTCCGTTCTCTTACCTTGCTCTACATAAAACTCACAATACTCTGTATCTTCAGCAGCAATGTGTGCTAATGTAAGGTGTGTTATTTGTCTCTTAACTAGATCAAGATGAGGGACGGGTGCGATATGACAAAATCTCATTCAAATACTCCATAATAAAATAATAATTAATCTTTCTGTGGTTCGCCTGCTTTACCTGATGACTTAGGACCATCTTGCTTAGTAGGAAGCGTATCAGCATATCTGATCTCCCAACCTTTGCCTGATAGCTCTCTGATGTTGTCTACATTGAATGTTGATCCGACACCAGTGAACGTACAGTTCTTACCACACTTAGATACTGTGAATGTTTTACCATCCTTTTTAGCTAACACTAGTGTGTTATTTCCGATCGTATCTTTGACCGACTCTTTTTCTGAGATAAAATCCTTAAACTTGTCCATGCTTTGTGTACTCGATTATGCTACCATTCTCGTTATCCTCAGAGATGTCTATAATAAGATCTCTTTTGGAATACTTCGTCTGTATGTATTTAGCTAAATCCTGAGCCATCATTTCACAACTTTTATAATCTAATTGCATAACACCACTAGAGTATAACGCTTCTAGTTCTCTTTTGAACTGAATGAATTCTACATCTCTGTCATCATGAAACACTTCTAGTTGTACTTTGAAGTGAAACATATGACGATGAGGATATCCTAAGAAGCTGACATCATCAGCACCACCAGTGGCTAACTTAGGATCCGTTAGCGCAGCTGGATACTTATGAATACCTTCACGTTGAAACTTTACATATATCCATGTCTTTCTATCCATTATCTCTTCTCCACTTCTCTGACCGCTATTGGTCCATTAATATAATATTCTGTGTCAGTATGGTCGTAGCCTAACTCTTCTGTAAGATATTCATGTACAGATAATTCAGATGACAATACTTCATCTTCTAACTCTTCAGTCATATCACCTCTGAAGTCTGTACTGATACCATCGAACGTACCGTCCATTTCCATTTCATAAAAAGTGTTGAGATCAAACTCATCAAATGAGTCATCATCTAAATCAATAAACTTTTGTATGTAATCACATTCACCCTGTGTAGCAGGCGTTACTCTGAACTCACCATTTCTCCACAGCGTATCATATAGGATTGTATCATCATCCTTTTCATAAAACTCAACTTCACTGACTCTCTTCTTCCATCGAGCTTCAATACAATAACACTTATCAATCTCAATCATTAGTCTAGTATTCCATACCCTCCAGTTGATACTGCAATAGCATTCCAAGGATGCAAAGACTCTTCATGCGATGCGACAATACTGAAGTCATCTATACGACCTTCCTGTACCCACTCATCTAATCCTTCCTGTACAATTCTTACAGCATCTTCTGAGAACAATAAGTTTGCACCATTAAGTTCTGCAAATGCTTGTTCGTCTCTACGCTTAACTACAATCTGTACTTCAGTAGGAATATGCTCCCTACATAAGTCAACGAGATCTTCAATCCAAACAATGTTGTTGTCAGTTCTAGGGAACGCAACTTTAACTTTTAGGATTGATCTCTGACTGTGAGCGTTAGCTGCTGCATTTCTTTTCTCCCTAGCATCATGCGCTAGCTCAAAAGAACACGGACACGTACTCGAATACACATAGTCTATCGTTAGAAACCAGCTAAATTCACCCCCTTTGCACTGGCCTTCTAATTCAGTTTTGTAAGCTATGTGTCCCTCAAGTCCTTTCGACCTTAGAGCTTTCTGATGCATTGGATACTTAAACCTAAGTTTGCAGTATGCGTTATCCGAACCTTGCTTATCAGCTAGTTCTTTCAATGCAGCTTCCATCCCATCCAATGATAGCTGGTCTTTGATCTTCTCATGCATAATTAAATACAAACGAGATAGGTTAAGTCCTTTGGCCATTGGATCATCTAAAGAGCAATACAGACTTGCTTCTGTCTGTAATAACTTCTCTCCGCCGTCTCTACTTCTAAGTCTTACTGGTAAATCAACTGGTGCAATACCTACTTTCTTCAGAGGTACACGAGCACCAGGTAGTACTGGATCCACTTGCGGATCTGGTAAATCGTCTGTGTAAAAATCTTTATCGTAAGTGAAGATGGTATCTGGCATCTTCGATGAATAATCAATATCGGGCATTATGCTCTCCTACAAGTTGCTGAGTTAGATTCATGTTCGCGAACAGTTACCGACTCAACCCAGCATCTATCACCATACAATTCAGAAATGATCTCTGATGCTTTGTCAAATACAAGCTCAGAGAATCTCTCACAGCCTACTGCATCAACTAGTCTTAAGTCGATTAGGTTCTTCTTCTCTAATTCATAGAACACACCCTTCTCTGGATCATCTTTAGCAACAAGATAAGTATGATCAAACATATGCTTGAGCCATTCCTTAAGAGGCTTGAGACCACCGAAGTCTACAATCCAATTCTTCTCGTCTAACTTCTCACCACCGAACTGCAGTTCGAACTGCAATGCGTATCCATGAATTAAATTACAATGGCTATCTGCTTTCCATTGTCTGAATGCACAGGAATGTCCTGTCGCATGTGTATATGTCTTTCCAGACAAAAATTTCTTTACTACTTCGTGTTCCATTCTATCTTCACTCCTCTTCTTTGTAGTTCGTTTATGCACTTAACTCTTCTCTTCGGCACAGCGTTATCACTATTAATGTACTCAAACAATTCTGTCTTTGACATCATCTTCATATAATGGTGAACCATAGTCACCTGCTTAGTTTGTCTGTTTACTTCTTTTGCTGAAGGTCTAAATTTTATAGGCATAATACTCCTGTGTAATGTGACAGTATTATACTATGTTCCTAGTTAAAAGTCAACCAGCAAATATGCCGATATAGTTTAACAAGCTGTGTATGCCAACACTGTCAAGTTCTTTCATTTTGGCTTCGGGAATCATTGCGTTACCGCTTATTGATATCCTTCTGTCCTCACTGTTGTTCCTCTTTGTGAAGTGAGGAACATAATCTGGAAACAACACTAGCTTACCTACTTTTGGTTCCACTTCTGTAAACACTCTTTTAGTACATGCTTCAAAAGTGAATACTAGATTACCCGAACTCTTAGGTACTTCAGAATAATATACCCATGACATTCCAGGAGGTTTGCCCAATACTGTATGTGAATGAAACATAGTTGACTCACCAGGCATTAAAATATGCCCCCATGAGTTAAATGTTTCCATCAATGGATGAACTTCTTTTTGGATTAAAGTGTCAACCGCTTGCAACAATTCACTGACTGCTGGTACTTTTTTAGGCAGGTAAGTATCTTCCGTAAAGGTTGCTCCTTCTTTTTCAGAAAGTTTTATATCTTTGCGTGACATAATTGCATCATTTATAGCTTTGTTGTCTAGCTTAAGCTCATGCTCTGAATGTCCTATCAATAACAACGGTGTAAACATATTATACTCCTATCAAGTTTCCATATAAGTAGGTGTGGACTCTAGCTGATACATTGTATCCTCGGCTCTGTGCCATCTTAGCTACATCACCATCGCACAATGCTTGTCCTTCAAGTGTTGCACCTACAGGCATTATCCACACCGGCCAGTCCACGCCAGCTGCTCTAAACTGGCTAATGACTTCATCTAACTCTTCCCATTGTTCTTTCTTAGGTCCTAATACGAACTTGAGCTGTCCGTGCGGAATGTCCGTAGCCGTTCTATTGTTACGTCTTACCATATCATTATATTGAGCTACAAAGTCTGGTTTGATTGCTCTCTTTGGATCCTCACCAGATACAGTGAACAATTTAGGAGAACAAGATATGAATGGACGAGGTGTGAATACACCAGGATTGCCTACATAGTTAAAGAAGTCATCTGTAAGCTCTTGTGTACCATTAGTTTCCCATGTTACATCCACTGGCTTCCATCCTACTAAATTACCTCTAAACTTCTCACCCCATATCTCAACAAAGGCTTTCTGTGCATGCTTCATTAATGGTTCGCCACCAGTAATACATAAGTGAGTCGTCTGTCCTGACACCGGATGTGTCCACATGCCTTCAGGATTATACTCGTTCTTATTAGCATCTGTTAATAAGGCACCAATCTCTCTTGCTGTATGTTTATGCTGTAAGTGTTTAAACTTCTTAGACCACGAGTATGATGAGTCACACCCCTTCTCCCATACAGGCAAGTCTTCTATCTTAGTGATGTCTTTGACATCTATTGATTGGTAAGGTAAGTCATACGTATCTGGGTTCGTCGGATCGTCCTGGCCAAACCCATCACACTGTAAGTTACACAGGAAGAATCTCAGCCAGGTACTAGGTACGCCAGTGTAGTATCCTTCTCCTTGGATTGAGTGAAATATTTCTGAATATGCTATTGGTTTACTCATGATCTTTTCTTTACCTGCTTGTTAGCGTTTTTTAATTGCTTGCGTACTTTATTGAGTACTTTCTTTTGTTTCTCTCTCGCTCTGTTAAGAACAAATTGACTCAACGAGTCTGTAAATCTTTCACCTTGCATATGCTCATACTCATGCTGAAAGACTCTAGCTGTCATACCAGAGAACTTCTTTACAACAAGGTCGCCATATGGATCCTGGAACCTAACTCTAATCCAGCTAGGTCGTTTGACTTTAACATAAAGACCAGGATAAGATAAACACCCTTCGTCCATCAATACAGCGTCATCACTGGTAGCAGTAATCTTAGGATTGAACACAGCATACACCGGCTCACCTACCATAACAAAACATCTGTACGGTAATCCCAATTGGTTAGCTGAAAGACCAATGCCATTGAAATGATTCATATGAGCTACTAAGTCTTGAGCTAGCTCTACTGCATCTAGTGGTGGATCACCAAAGTCAAAGTCCTGAACTTTATTGTTCATAACCGCTGCTGATGCATCTACTAGTCTGTATTTGAGTTTAAAGTCTTGTCCTGATTGTTCTATCATGCTACCCTACTGAAGTTTTTAGTCTTTTCAAATCTGATCACGTTAGTGAACTTATCAAGTAACTGATCAGTCTTATGAGATATTATAATGATATTTGTATCAGAAGTCAACTCTTTTATAATTTTTAAGAACTCATCCGTTCCACCCGCATCTAATGAGCTATCAAATATCTCATCCATGATCAGTAGATTAGTGCTAGCACTATTCTTTAACTTAGCAATAGCTCTCCAAGTGAACAACAATGCTAAATCGATCCTCATCTTCTCACCCTCCGAGAACGATGCGTACGAGAATTCATCTCTGTGTCTTGACCTGATAGTTTCTTTGAAGTTGTCATCTAGGTTGAAGTCTACAAAGAACTCCATTGCCGCTAGATACTTGTTGATCAGTTTGTTCATCACAGGAACATATTGTTTGATTATTCTTGCTTTGATACCTGTGTCTCTAAGAAGTGTAGTTGCTGTATTGAGTACTACTTGATTACGTCTTAGATCGACACGTTGTGTCTTGCATGTCTCTAGTTCTTCTTGTAGCTTATCTTGCTCGCCATTTGCTTGAGCGTCTTCTTGATTGTTGTCTTTGATGTCCTTAACGTGCGCTTCAAGCTCAGTAATAAACTCTCTGATACCGACTCCTTTGGAATTTGCAATTGAGATCTGTTCTTGGAGTTTGGATATCTCTTGGTTCGTTTGTCTGTAAGAAACGAGGGTGGCGGAGAGTTCGGTGAGTTCACTTTCCAGTCGAGCAAGGCCTTCTTCTGACTCATCGACAGATCCTTGAATGGCTGTTGTTTCTTTTGCTTTGAACTCATTGTCTATATCCTGCTCGCACGTGGGGCAGTGGTCGTTTGTTTCGTAAAAGGATTGTTTCTTCTTGAGAGCTCTAACCTTATCGGTTATCTGCTTCTCAAGCTGCAAGTATTTATCACTCCTTGCCTGCACTGCTTGCTCATCTTTGACCTCTGATAACAGCTCATTTACCTGGTGTTGCAGCTTCATAGAAGCGTTCTGAAGGGTTTCGAGGTCTGCAGTCTTACCTTCTATCACATTTTGTATATCTGCTGCATCTTCATTTTTTGCTTCACGTTGCTTTTCAATATACTTTTCTATATGCAATATCTTCTCTTCTAGTAAATGTATATCATAATCTAGCTTCTGCAGAACATTCTTGTTCTCAGACACTCTATCTTTAAGCAGCGATGCCATTGTAGAGAAGATCTGTATATCCAACAAGTCTTCAATAACAACTCTTCTATCAGCAGTCGACAGTTGCATGAACGGAGTGAAGTTTCTGGATCCAAGAACAACGATCTGTGTGAATGACTTGTAGCTCATTTTAAGGATGCTTTGTTCTAAGATTCTTTGATAGTCTTTAGTATGCGAGTCTTGGTTAAGCAATACACCATTCTGATACACCTCAAACATTCTAGGTGCATGACCTCTACATACTTTAAATGAATTGGATCCAACTCTAAACTCTACCTCAACAGCAAGATGTTTCTTATTGATGCTATTGACTAGCTGAGGGTTGTTGATCTTTCTAAATGGCTTCATGTACAGACCGTACGACAATGCATCTAAAAATGTAGACTTACCAGCCCCATTCTCTCCAACAATCAACGTATCTTTAGCTTCGTTTAGATTTATTTCAGTCCAGGTGTTGCCATAAGATAAAAAGTTTTTAAATCTAATCTTCTCAAATATTATCATGACTTAGAATTATCGAACAATTGAATAGATTGCAATAACTCTGAAGCTGGTCTTAAGGTCAACATATGTTTGCTATCTTTAGGAAGACATGCTCCACCAAAGCCAAACTTACCGTCCTCTCCTGGTACTTGCCATCCATAGTCACCTAGACGTTTGTCTAACTGCACTAGGTTAAATATACGAGATGGCTGAAGCTCCATAGCCTTTGCAACTACCCACATATCGTTTGCAAATGATATCTTCATAGCTAAGAATGTATTAATCATAGTCTTGACCATCATAGCTTCTTTAGGTTGCACTACTTGCGTATCAAGACCGTAGTCTCTTAGTAGTCCAACAAAGTCATGTGACACTAATGTCAAGCTGCCGATAAGACTAGGAACATCCTTTGAACCTAAGTCTGTCAGTACATGGTTCTCTCTAATAAACTCTGGCCAGAATGAACATCCTTGAAACTCCCATACTTGATCAGGTCCCATAGTGCATCTGATAAATGTATGTACGTGATCTGGAACATTACTGACTGCTTCTTTAACAATAGATGTATCTAACTTGCCGTCTTCTGTACCAGGTGTTGGCACACAGATAAATGCGTATTGTAGATCTTTCCAATCGTCTTTAGTTAGTATTAAACCTTGTGGTGGGTCATGACGTTTTACTTCTACGCCAATGCTTTTCAATAATAGTTCGGTAGCTTTACCGACGTGGCCGTAGCCAACAACTGCAACTTTCATAATAATCCTCTAGCTTATGCTTAATGCTTCTTCATGTAAACTCTTTAGTAATTGTCCCAATGCTGCTTTGTCATTTTTAATTTCTAAACCATCTACATACGATCCGAGAATAGTAAGAGTATCCTCAGCTTCGTCAACAATGTCAGCGTCATCTTCTAAGTCCAAATGAAGATGGTCCGTGACCACTTGTATTGACATTGGATCAGCTGCTTCCAGCTTTTCCATATACAAATCAAATAACATAGTATTGTCTTTGCTTTTTGTTATGACCTTTACTGAGCACCCTGCAAAGTCATCGAACTGCTTGCATTGTTCTAGTAATCCTGCCATATCTAAATCTGTATCGTCATACCATACTTTATGGAATAACTGATGTGGGTTTGGTATAAACTCTAGCTCTCTCGTGACAGTGTCAAATACATGAAAGCCTTTTTGATCGTTATAGTCACTCCATGTAATCTCATATGCAGTACCAAGATAGTTGATATTGCCGTTACGAGATTTATGATGATAGTGACCGGAACATACCAGGTCGAACTTTTTGAGCCATTGATCACTAATACCGTGGTCAATGATTCCGCCCTTGTACATCTCATATCCAGCCAACTCTAAATGACCAAACAATACTTGTGCAGATGTCTTATCTGCCATCACAAACGTCTGCTCTTCATTCTGCTCACATATCCATGGCACCATCATTATCTCACATCCACCGACCTCAATAACTTCTGGGTTGATGTATGTTGTTATATTATCATACTCTTCCATCAATAAGTCAACAGAGTTGACCTCTAATGTGTTCTTGTAGTATGCATCATGGTTACCAACTATGACGTGCATGTTGATATTTCTTTTTGCCACTGGATCAAAGAACATATCTTTTGCTCTTTTGAGTGATGTGAATGAAATGTACTTACGTCTATCAAACGTATCGCCTAGATCAATAATAGTTTCTATATTATTTTCATCTAGGTATGGAAAGAAAACTTCGTTATAGAATTTTTCAAAATAATCATGTACCCGCATACTATCATTTCTGGCACCAAAATGTTGGTCCGTTACTAACGCTACTTTCAAAGTTATTCCTCTGCTTTTGGTTCTTCTACAAAGTTCTCCAAGCCTTTCTTCTTGATTCTTAAGGCTTTTTTCTCTGCTTCTTTTCTCTCAAAGTTCTCAACAAAGTCGTTCATGTAGTCTGTGTTCAAGTTAATGTAAGCACCTTGATCACCCTCGTTTCCATTCTCAGTTCCTTGAGTAGCCAATTCGTTTTGCACGATAGCTGTCTCTAAGCTCTTGTGCTTGATGTACAATTGCTTCTTCTCTCTTTGGATCCTTCTTAAGAATGCATAATAAATTATTTGTGTAAAGTACGCAAATGGGTTAGATGACTTTTCTGGATTGAAGTTGCCAATGTAGTTAACACAGTTCTCAATTCCATCGCTGATCATCTCATCACGATATGTGTAGTTGATGAAGTTAGGTTTAGTAGACAGTCTACTTGATATCTTTAACAGACACTCCCCAATATATTCAGGAATCCTTGGTTTTGGCTCATCAGCTTCCTCTGCTTCTTTTACTAGTTCCAAATAGGCACACATCTCGACGTGTAATTTCTTATTGTCAACATAGTGTTCCGGTTTTACTTTTGCTCTTGCCATAATTAATGTATAGTCGTATTCGCTGCTGGAAGTTCTTCTTCTAGTGTACGATACGCTTCCTCCTCTGTGAGTATATCTTCTGGACTCAGTACCCTATCCTTATTCTGAACAAAGTCTAAGTAATGTCTTAGTGCATTATCCTCTAATTCAGGTATCAAGGCAACGATTCTATCAGATTTTATTTTTATTGAATTCTGCTTATTGAAAAGCAACCAATGTGAACAAGCAAGCATAGGACCAATCGCTGTAGATTGTCTATGGATGACGACTGGGTTCGTAAGCTCTACGAGTTTATCTGGACCAATGCTATATTGAGATATTACTTCTTCACCAGATATGAGTTTGACTACTCCGTATTTCATTTTAATTTTACCTTGTACATCTTATACTCGAACTTCTCATCATTATACATTTTCAATCTTTCTGCAAAATGTTCTATTGTATAATTAGTCTTAGTTTTCCACGTTAGGTTATCTGCAAGATCAAACAATGTTGCTGATGTTTTTGTCTCAGACTTCCTTAACCCTCTACCAATACTCTGCATAACTCGTATTCGAGATTTAGATGGACTTGCGAATATAATATTATTTAGTTGTTTAATATTGATACCTGTACTAAATGTACCAAAACTTGCAACGATAATTGCGTTGTCTTGTTGCTCAACAATATGTCTTATCTCTTCTCTGTCCGTACCACTGACCTCACCTGACACATAATACAATGGACGCTTATCTATACTTTTGTCAATTGATTTCTTTATATCTTGGTGTAGTGGCTTACCATGCTTTTCTACAAAATTAAATAACAGCAATGTATTGCCTTTGAGACTCAAAGCTAGGTTACGTATAAATTTATTACGTGCTTCGTTTCTGACAAGAAAGTCAACTTCGTCCTGGTATTTGTCTTTTGCATGGGCTTGTTTTACAATATCAGGATATTGCAATACTATACATTTTACTTTAAAGTCAGCTAATGTGCCAGCTTCAATTAGTTCTGCTGTAGTAGTAACCTTCTCAACACCACCAAACAATCCTTCTAGTACAAGTTTATGCGTCTGTGCATCGTCTAATGTTCCTGTAAATCCAAAACGATATTTGCATTTATCCAGCTTCGTCATTATACTTGTCAATGACTTTGCTTTGAATAGATGAGCTTCGTCACCAATGACTACATCAAACTGCTCGAACCACTTTTTAGGCATCTTATAGATAGACTGCCATGTTGATATAACAATGTCTTCATCAGACTCTTTATCTACCCCAGCAGTTATTAGGTGACATTCACCTTTGTATCCATAATCTTTAAAGTCGCCATTCATCTGCTGAACTAGCGACACTGTAGGTACAATCAATAACGTCTTTTTCTTATAATACTGCGTTAGCATGTATATGATAAGAGACTTACCAGATGCAGTAGGAGAGAGTAGTACTGCTCTTCTATTCTTAACAGCATGTGTAAATGCATCTATCTGATAATCTCTAGGAGTTAGGTTTAAATTTAACGATTGTATAAACTTATTTGCTTCATATGTTGATAGAGCATCTAAGTCATAATCAGATGATACTTCTAAGTTATAATCTCTTTCTTTGCAGAACGTCTGAACATGAGCAAGTAACCCCGAATACATTCGCTTTGTCATTGGGTTGAATAATCTTATCTTACCGTCCCACACTTTATTACGTACAGCCGGCATAAACTGCATACCAGGTACTGTAAAGGTAAAGTAATCTTGTAGTTCCCAACAAGATCCACCATCACAGTCGACCGTCATATACACTTCATTGACTTTACTTACTCGTAATGTTTCCATTTTCATCCATTGGAAATATGTTTGCAATAGCTCTTGCACATTCCTTAGCTAACTCAATGTGTTCCAGTTGAGTACCATTGGCTGATCGTAACTGAATGTAGTGGATCCATGACCTCATAGTTCCATTGACATAAAGACGACTCATTGTGTTGCCTTCTGGTAGTACTGCTCTTGCTTGTTCCTTTGCAATACCATTATTGATAGCCCACTCATAAGCATTGCTTGCTGCTTCAATGACATTCCTCTGTCGTCTGTGCCATTCGATGTGTAGACCATCATTGTCTGATTTGATACTGTTCTGTCTGTTCTTTGGATCTTGCATCCTAGCCTCACGGGTCGTAAACTCCAAGTCCTTTGTTGGATCAGCATATCGTTGACTGAACTCCTGGAATGAAAATGACCTGTGACGTAACAACTGACGAGCAATGTCTCTTGTTGTCTCTATCTCAATACAACACGATACCATCTCTAATGGAGACCAATGTTGATTCTTGATCAGATAGTTAACCAGCTTTTCATTGGTAGCTGAGTTGTCCTGGTTGCTTGGATTAGATACTCGAGCACAATATGCTACGAGATCGATTAACTGCTTGTTGAGGATGCCGTAAGGGGTCTGACTATAACTAACTAAGTTTGCTTTCATTAAATTCCTACTTTAAATTTTTCCCATTGTATTGCTGCGTTTATGTTGAAGCCTCTGCCGTTGAGAGACTTTAGTATAGACTCTAATAAGTCAACCTTTTCTTTCTGATATGCTATTTTAAGGTTTGAATTGATCCACGACTGATTGGCATCTATGTGCATTTGTATATCAGCCTTTAATATAATGTGATCATTCTGTTCCCATCCAAGTTCCTTCAATCTCTCAAAGTCCATCTGTCCCTGATAGTACGCCCATAGATCTAGTTGAAGTGACTTCGACCCTTCTAGGAGTTTTCGCAAGGTTAATCTTTCCTGACTATAGAGTTTGAAATATTTACTGTGTAATTGTGGGATCTTGATGGCCTCTTCACCTAGCTCTGTTCTGTCTACAGTAGCATCAGCTGACCAAAGTTCATGTAGTTGTTCTAGTGTCATTATGTTTCTCAAAATATAATCTAACAGTAGCTTTTCTAGCAACTGCGATAAAAAATAATGTAAATGTACAGGCTATTGTAGTCTGTAATGCATTAAAAGACAACGAAAAACATATCGATATTATAATAAAATTTAATGGCGCCATTATAGCTGTCCCAATAAGTGTATCGATTACTGCTTCTTTTATTGCGGCCTTTTTGTTAGGTTTCATGGGTGCATTATACAATATAATGCATAATAAGTCAACGTTATAATTTTACAATATCAAATTTTTGGAATTTAAATGTGACTGTTGCTTCGATATAATCTACATCATTCTGTGTAGTCATAAACGGAAGTTCAGATATTGTTGATGGGTACATATTTGTAAAGTTGCACACAAGATTGGGATTCATTGCACTATTCATAATAGTCAACGTACCATCGCTGTATACTCTTTCATCACTCATTGGTGAGCCTTCATTGACCCAGGCTGTAGACTCTTCAAAATTATCTACTCTGGTAATTGATCTCATCCAATCATACATTTCTTTATAGTTTACTAGATCTTCATCTACTCTATACTGTAGTACTAGATCACCAAACATCAATTGGTCGCCTGGCTTTCTTAATTTAGTAAACGGCGTAGGTACTTCTACTTCACCCATAGTGACCGAAGGAAGTGAGACTGCTTGTACAAAAAAGTTAATTGTAGGTAGTCTTTTGATTTCAAACTTAGCACCTAATGGTGATAAGAAGTTTAAGTTTTGAGGTTGAGTTGCCATATAGGTATTTATAAGACAAAAAAAAAGACCCCGGAGGATCTTTTTCTCGACTGCTTTGCATCGGACTTATATCGTACTCGTTAATCTCAGAGCTCCAGGTAGGGTTGGCCGAAGCGTCCTACTATCTCTTGCTAAGAGAATGGATCCTGAACCGCTAAGTTCTTGTGTCGTTAAAAAGCGCAAACTTAATAACCTATCCCTTTCCGACTGCAGGGTTTCTCTCCCATGTTAGCATTAAGCGTTTCTTCATGCTCGCGACTAGCTCAGTCTCTATTGATTTGTTCTGTCCCGCCATATTATCTCTATTCCAGAGCGGCCATCCTCAAGCTGCCGTACGGGGTGTCCACCTTTCTTCTTACCTCTGAGCGATTGATAAAGTCGCCATCTCGTGTAAACTCTCTCAGCTGGTTAGGCATTTGCATTTACCTTTTCTCTTCCAGACTGGGGTGTCTCCCTCAATATGATACTATTATACTAACTCTTTGGTTTAAAGTCAACAGTTTATTTAATTTATTTTAGACAAAAAGAAACCCGCCGAAGCGGGTTCCTTAAAGTTCTAGTGAACAGATCGATTACATTAAGTTGTTAATCAATACTCTTCTGTAGTACTTGTTAGCATTATCGTCTAATGCGCCATTAGCGTTTAGTGGAGTAGTTCCTCTCGCAAATGGGTTCTCAACTACGCCGTAACGAGTCTTGAATCCGATTTTTGGTTGGAATGTATTCTCACCAACTGCTCTAACCATTTGCAATGGTACGTATGGGCAGTAGAAAAGACCAGCATCAAATGCTGATGAACCTTTATAACCAACAGTCATGTAGTGTACACCACTTGAAGCTGCGAAATAAGGGTCGATGAATACTCTGATTCTTCCGTTAAGAACACCAGCAAAAGTAGAGCCAGTATCATCAACTTGAAGGTTGTTAGAGTTTAATGCAGGAGTGTAATCTAATACGCCAGCCATTTGAAGTGCAGAAGCAACGTCAGATGAGCAAAGCATAATGTTACCTTTACCTCTTCTTGTTCCTTTTGCAATCTCGTTAGCTTCTCTCTCGATTTGGAACATTAGTCCCTTGAACTTCTCAACCATCCATCTGCCGTTTGAATCTGTATCTAGATCAAAAGTACCAGCTGTAGTTGTGTTCTCTTGTGCGCCAGTTACAGCTACCAAGTTAACAGTTCTAACGATTTCTCTGTTGATCTCCGCAAGGATTTCAGTAGAAAGAATGTTAGCAAGTTCAGTTTCAGCGTCAAGACCATGAATCGCTTTAAGGTCTTGTGCTAATTCCATTGAGTATTCAGCTTTTAGAGCTCTTGATTTAGCTTCAACGGAAATTTTCTCGATTGAGAAAGCCATTTCAGCAAAGTGTTGGCCAGTGCCATCACCAAGTGCTTCAGCTTTAGCAGTAGTCATACCACCAGCATAGTTGTAAGTGCTGTCGTCGCCTGAAGGCTGAGTTCCAACGTTACCACCAGATGCTCCACCGATTAAAGTGTTAGCAACGTCAGTGACTTCTGTTGAGAAACCAGTGTTGGCTTCATTATAGAACGCTTCGTCTCCAGCTTGGTTAGTGTATCTGCTTCTCATAGCAAATATTAAACCAGTAGGACCAGTCATAGGCTGTACACCAACTAGGTCATAAGCAACCAAGTTAGGCATAGCTCTTCTTACTAAGCTAATTAATACGGGATCGTAGTTATCAACAGATGATCCAGTACTGTTTGTTGGAGCTGCTTCTAAAAGAGACTGTGGGCTAAATGCCTGAGATTCTCTTAGTGCAACTTCTGTGTTCTCTAAACATACGGCTGTTACTGATTTCTTGTGGCTATCTGAAATTTCAGGTAGGTCACTGTGCTCAATAATCGGCTGCCATTTAGATTGTAAGTCTTCATATAAGTTCATGGTTTTCCCCTTTTAAAATATGAAAGTTATTTTCTAACAGTTCGCGATATAGCGGCTGCATAATTTGCCATTCCACCTTTCATGACTGGTTGAGTTTCCTCGTCCAAATCAATTGGGTCTTCATCTTCGACAGATGATGCAACAGCAGGTTTAGTACCGAAGTAAGATTCTTTAAGCATGTTTAGCTTTGCAGAATAGTCTTCAGCATTATCATAATCAAGTCCTTCCGATAGAGCACGGAGTTTTTCAATCTTAGTTTCTGCTAAGTCTTTAGTAGACTCAGTAAAAATTAAACTTTGTTCAGCTACTTGTAGTTGATTACTAATCTCTATTTTAGCAACAGTTTCTTCTTCAAGTTTAGCTTCTAATTCTTCGACCTGTGAGGTCATGTTAGTTAGAACGTCTGAATCAGCATCTTCTGGAAGTTGAATATTGTGAGCTTCCATTAGACCTTTAAGGCCGTCCATGAAAGATTCTGCAATCTCTACTTTTAAAGATGATTCGATAGCTACTTGGTTCTCTTTCATCCACTCTTCAGCGACATAGTTGAGGTAGTTATCTACTTTCTCTGACATTTCTTCTTGCATTGCTTCTTTAGCTTCCGCTAATTGAAGATCAAATGCTTCAGACAATTCGTTTGAATATTCGCTTACGCGTGCGTTAACCGCAGCTTCGAAAACAGTTTCAGCCTTCTCTCTTAGGTCTTCTGAAAGATCCTCATCTCCGAAAATTGCGTCGATGTCTTCTTTCACAGAACCTTGTCCAGGTGTTGATACTTTTGGTGCTACAGGCTTGTCACTTACGTTCTTGTCAGCTTTTCGAGAAGGTGCTTTACCTTTCTCAACTGTTAGTCCGTTAGTTCCTGATACCTTAGTTCCATTCTCAGCCTTAGCATTTCCTGGTGCTGGTGCAGTAAAAGATGCAGTCTTATCTGCTGGTCTTTTATTGCTTCCTTTAGTAATAGGATCTGCAACCATAGAATTTTCACCATCGGCCTTGAACTCATCAAGTTCAACTTGTGCTTCGGCTTCATTGATTTCGTCGTTAGCGAACTTATCTAGTTCATTAGCCATTTTTTACTCCTTTGTATTGAGTCATTTTTATCTATATAGTATTTATAAAAAGTTATTTATCTACAAGTTATTTAGGAAAGCTGCAAATGCGGCTACCTTATTTTCTTGCAATTGTTTAAAGTCTTTATGACCGGCCCGCTGGATGTGCTCGATTACTTGTTGAGCTTTCCATGAGTGCGAGGCTGCGTCATATATCCAATCAACACCTTCCATTACGCCATTGACGAATGCATTAGGTGCACTAGGATCAGCAACAATATCACCAGCGGTAGCAAGCATAAAGTCACCTTGGACTTCATTCACGCCTTCGTTGGATTGTTTTAATGTTCCCATTCCTCTACTGGATACACCAAGCTGAGCACCTTCGTCGATTAGACTTTTTACAATCTTACCGTATGGAGTGTCCATGACCTTGGCTTTTCCAATATAATTTGTTCCCTCTTTAGTAAGAGATTTAATCATATGTGAAACTCTTTCAAGATTAATAGTAGGGCCATCTGGATGTCCCAGTTCGCCGTATGCTCTATTAGTCTTAATAAATTCTTCGTTATATCTGTCAGCCTCTTTGTCGAGTACTGCCATTGGATAGTTTCTTCCATTTCTGTTTACAAGGTCGCCTTGTAGGAAGATGCCTTCGATGAAGTAGTTTTTACCACTACCATCTGCTTTGGCTTCTACTATCGGGGAAACGTTTTCGAAATTTTGTTCTGATATTAACTTCATGTTATCCCTCTACTGATACCGCAACACCTAGAACTCCAGCGTTAGCTGCAAAGATCTGGTCTGTTGGGTTCTTTTTAAGGTACACAGACTCGCCAACCGCTA
>ENA-ORDA01001780-ORDA01001780.1-marine-metagenome-genome-assembly--contig:-NODE-1780-length-17362-cov-4.372172_pt1 | contig 17362 bp, 18 predicted proteins | sample MGYA00237778_ERZ508506 | MGnify/ENA primary metagenome ERZ508506 (study PRJEB26177, sample SAMN06267891) | marine metagenome | isolation source: Monterey Bay, California, USA | place: Pacific...
GGCCTTCTTTGTATAGCACATCAGAAAGTAACTCGCCTTGCTCATTGCTAAGTGGATTTAAATTACGATCATAGATATCAGTGTTACCCGTATCTGCTATCTGATTAAACCCACCTTGTTCTACAACATCGGCAACGACTTGAGTGTTTAAGTCGCCGCCAATTTCGCCATGCTCAAAAATAAATTTATCATCTTCTTTAGTTAGCTTACTTGTTTCAAGACCATCGAAACCAGGAAGTCGCGTTCTAACACCTGTTCGATTATTGTGAATAGTATCACTATCGATAAAAGTTTGAGTATCTCCGTTACTGTCTACGAAGGTACGAACTTCTTCTGGATCATAGTCTACCATGTAATACTCCTATCCTTTAACAATATTAAATATTTCCAATGCTTTTTTGTTACCTTGTTGACACTCACGAACCCAACTCATAAATGGATTTATGTCTTCACTTTTATTAGAAGAAAACATTTTAGTTGCTTTACCTTCTGCCGCCATAGCTGTGTACTTTGTCCATGCAGATTTATAATCACCCCATATACGCTGATACTCTTTAGCGGCAAGGTCGGGCCTCTCTTTATCCGTACCTTTTAAACCCACATAAGCGTTTTGAGATACTTTATCATCAATTTTTGCAATTGTTTTCATATTAGTTCCTGCAGTGTCGTTTGCAGAAATAGCACCTGCAGTATCAATATTCATTTGCTGATTTTTAAAGTAAGCTTCTAATGAGACAGGTTTGTCTCCATCTCTACCGCCTTTAATCCAACTATTATAGTCTTGATAATACTTTTCTTGTGCAAGATTAAGGTTAACCATTAAGTCATTTCGTTGAGCAGTATCCATTCCACCATAACGCTTCTTATAAGTGTTATAAATAGTGTTTGCTTCGTCACTAACTTTATTCGCTTGACTAACAGGTATTTGATCTACTTCTTTCTGAATACCTTGATTAATGCCATCAAGATATCCTTTACCTGTTTTTCTAAACTCATCTCTGATATTAGTAACATCATGAATTGAAGCTTGGAAGTCTTCTATAAACGGAGCAACTTTAGGATCATCTAAACGATACGATTTACCACGAACAACAACTCTTTCAATATCATCTGTACCAATTATAGTTGGCACTACACCAAGCAATCGATGATACATTTTACCACCACGCTTTTTAGTGCCTACTGCTGTACTTATTGACTCAAGATCATCCATGTCCCTAGACTTAAGAAACTTTTTATAACTCTCAGCTGTGTAAGCGGCTTTATTAGCTTTGACAGCATCAAAGTTTTGAGTATCAAACTTAGCCTCGCGAGCCATCAAGCTCTTTGCGCTATACCCAAGAGAACCTTCATGGCTATAACCCATAAGACGACTTCCTGTATAGATGATTGCCATGCGAGCAAGCTCTGGTCCGCTAAACAGATCTGCAAATGCATCTTTAAAAGAAGAAATTACTTTTTCTTTAAGCGTAGGGTCTGCTTCATTACCTAAATTATTTGCATCATCTAACACTTGTTGGATGGTTGCATCACCTTTAGGATTCATCGCATCTGTGTTTTCTTTAGCAATAGTAGTTACCGCTTCTTCTGCTTCTTTGCTAGGCATAGAACCATCAAGATTTTTTAAGCCGCTGTCTGGCTCTTCTAAAGGAGGCACTACTTCTCGCTCAGATTCTGGGGTTTTATTAAAGACAATATCGTCTTCTGTATCAAAAGAAGACAAACCAAAACGTTTTTTATCAGGGCCAGCTAATTGTACAAAGTTACCGCTTTTAGTACGATATACTGGCTCACCGTTTCTTTCGCCTACTAATACTTCACCTTCTTTTGGTCCATAATTAGGATTTGCAGGTGGTGCTTTAGTAAAATAATCTCCAATAGAATCAATTGCATCGCTACCAACTTCAAGAAGACTACGACTATACTCTCTGCCCTCTGCATCAATGTACTCATCTTTTTCTTCATCGTATTTATAAGAAACACCATTCCGAATAATTTCATTGTTAACGCCAACATTGCCTTTATCAGGAACGCCTTGGTTAGAAGTAGTACTAGCTTCCGCTGACATAAACCCAGGCTCTTGATCTGTTTGATCACCAAGATCATAGAGAGGTACTTCACCGTCACCTACTTTAGGAATCCCACCGAGTACTTTATCTGCATACTCAATAGTCTCATCGGCAAGAGGCTTACCCTCACCTGCTTTAAAGTTAGCAATACGACCAGCACCAGCGTTATACGCTTGCAATACCTCTGCTGGAGTAAAGTCAGGGTTACTTGCTTGAATACCTGCTAAGTACTGTTGAGCAAACCTACGAGAAATTTCAGGATCACGCATATCAGACTCTGCAATTGCTTGAGTGTTATACCCAGGATTTGCCGCAGTCGCTGGCATGATTTGATAAGGCCCAGTTGCGCCTGCTCTAGATACAGCGTTAACGTCACCGCCAGATTCTACCTGCATAAGACTGTCTAGTAGATCTGGTGTAAGCCACTCAGGTATCTCTGAAGGTACGTAAGAGCCCATCTCTGCATACATAGGACCGCCATTCTTATTGCCAAGTATCTTATCAAGACTATTTAGCATCCCGTCTGGCATAGGTATTTGACTACCACCAGCGGCGTAAGTTGCTTTCCCTGATATCTGCATAGCCGCTTCTTTAACGGAATAACCTTGATTTATAAGCTGTACTAATTTGTTTAGCGTAGCATTATCTGTAGGTAAGCCTACTGCCATTGCTGCTTTAGCAATTTCGTTTCCATCTATTTTAGCCGCTGGCATTTGACTACCATTAGCGGCGTAAGTAGGAATAGGTCCACCTTGTGACTGTTGTATGGCACGACCTTGATCGTTCATCTCATCAATCATTTCTTGATTGCCAGGAATCCTAGAGGCCTCTGCATTGACAACGTTCTCTCCAGGGGTTAACCATGCAGGTACTGTATCAGTGCCTTTAGGGTCTCCTGGATGGTTGCTAGTGTCAGCACCGTTGTAACCGTTACCTTGTTCCATTTCTGGAATAATCATCATCATAGGAACCGAACCTTGTGGCTCAAAGAACTCAACGGAGAACATATTACCATATCGGTCTTTATTTGTAAGACTTTTTAAATTCATATTTTTCTCCATTATACGCCGCCCCATCCAGAGCCTTTTGATTGGTCGCCAACGCCACTGAAATCAGTACCAAAGCCAGCAGCTCCACCATCGCCACCGCCATTACCGCTGTCATCACCGTAGCTATTAGAAATCATTATGTTTCGCCTTTGTTCTGCTCTTTTACGTTCTTCTTCGATAGCTGTTTGTCTTCTATTTTCAGCTTCAGCTTTATATTCATTATTAATTTGGCTTAATGTTTTTCCGTTAATGTCAATACCAAATTTTTTCGCTCGCTCATGAACAATTTTAGTTTTTTCTGTTGTAATGTTTTCATTTAATTGAGCAAGTGATTTGTTATTAGTGTTAATGCCGTAGCTTTTTGCTGTTTTAATAGTATTATTAACAACTTTAATTTGTTGATTTGCTTCAGCTTTCAAATCAGGATCATCACTTTGTCTAGCAAGGTGTGCAGAAAGTTTTGCTTGTTGTAAAGCGTCTTTAGTATTAACTTGAATTTTATCACCATTAATATCTTCAACTTGAAACAAATTACCAGAAGGAGTTTGAATACTTCTAGTTCCATCTTTATTTACTGTAATAACTCCGAACTCACCTTTGTTACCTGTATTAACAATATCGCCAGTTCCAAATCCATACTTTCCAGTAATATTAGTAGGTTCACCTATTCTATTACCCTGAAAACCTAACATTTCAGCTGTAATGTTAACTGGAACGCCCTTTCTTGTTCCGTCTTCAGTTTCAGGACCACCCCTCATGTTATCTTGAATAAGAGAAGCAGTTGTCACTACATTACTTCCGCCCATTCCTGAATCTCTGCGTGCTCTTGCACTTGCTACATCGTCTAAGTTTTTGTATGTGCCATCTGCATTTTTAGATATGTCTAAACCTTCACTATACGCATAAATAGAATCGCCATAGCTACCTAAGCCAGAGCTAAGCATACCTTCACCCGCATCTCTGAGGCTACCATAGCTATCTTTTAAGTTATCATAGTAAGCATTATTACTAGAAAAAGATTGAGCAGGTCTTCCTGTTATAGGGTCATATGCTCTGCCACCGCTAAATACATTACCTTGAGAGTCGTAAGTACCGTCTGCACCGTAGTTATCGCCAAGCCCAAGTGCTCCGCTTATCAAACTACCGCCAGGAACAAAGCCCATTAACCCAGCAACACTTGGTTCAGTAGGCGTGTAACCATATTGCTGTGCTACTCCGCTATTATCAAATGCTAGCTGTTCACCTGCACCATCACTAAATCCGCTGAGTCCTGCAAATGGATCTGCAACTCTTGGTTGTGTTTTAGCAGGTGTATAATCATAAGGGTTTTCAATAACGGGCGGAGGGGCCATGCCTCCTCCTGCTTGCTGAGTTCTAAATCCTATTGTAGAATTATTAGAAACATCTATTCCACCGTAAGTAGCTGTTGGATTAACTCCTGATTCTACAGGGGTAGCATACTGCTCTTGTTGAGGCACAGGTGACATTACTGAAGGTTGTGGAGGTTGAAATGCAGGTTCATTTATAAAAGGGTCAGCTACTGAGTAACCACCTGCACCTGTAGTCATTGCTGTTGGCACTGGTTTAGCCGAAGCAGATCCTGCTCCTGCTTGCCCTTGTGTAGGTGCAAACTGAGAAGGCCCATAACGAAGACCATACTTAGGATCTGTGGTATAGGTAGGCTGATATGGGATTGTTGCCATATTAAACTCCTTTTTTAAGAGGTCCACCCCCGTAAGATAACTTATAAACTTCACCACCAGACGACTTATAGGAGGCGGCAGACAATGGGCCTACGTAGCCACCGCTACTAAGAAACCCTAGCATTTTACCTGCCAATAAACCCATGCCAATGTAAGGCATAGCGGCAGTTGCACCTGCGCCTACGCCGCCCATTAGCCCTACACCTTCAGCAGTTCCTGCGGTCATGGCATTTTCTAAACCTTTGCTCATCAACATATTCATGCCCATGTCAGCGGCTTGTCTACCTAGCCCTTGCTTTTGTTCAGTTGCGCGAGGCGCTTGTGTTTGTTTACCAGCTAACTGTTTATTTATTTGATCTTCATCATCGTAGCCACGAGCAATATCAACCATTACTTACCTCCACCGCCAGACTGTGTAGTTGTTTTAGGAGCAACACCTGTCAAACGATTAAAGTATCTGTCAAGTGATTGATCTCTAGCTTCAAGCTCACGTTGAGTTTGTTGTTGCTGAGTAGTCCCTGCTTCGCCAAGCTGTGTAACACCTTGATCCGCAAAACCTTGGCGCATCTTTTGATATTCACCTGCACGTCCTGCTAATGCCGCTTGCGTAGCGGCGTTTGCTCTAGCAGAACCTAGAAACCCACCCGCTTGTGCCGCCGCAAGGTTTTCACCTGCTAGACCCTGCAATGAGGCTTTTTCAGCTGCAGCCATATCGTAAATGCCTGTGCCATCCATTTTATCTCTGGCGAAACCAGTTTGTCTATTTAATGCTTCTTGTTGCTCAGGCGTTAAACCTGCTACAATACTAGAAGGATCTGATTGCTGTTGCTCAAGTAAATCAGTTGCAATACCAAGGCCTTTTTTAAGATCTGGCTTAAACTCTGCATCAATACCTGATGTAGTAGTTGTTCCGCCTCCTCCTCCACCTTTAAAAACTGCGCGACCACCAAATCTAGAATGGATATCACCAGTCATTAGTGATTTTAATAACATTTAATTCTCCTGTAATACGCCTCTCACTGAAACGTGAAGTGCCGCATTATATCTATGTTGCAAGAAACGACCGTAATTAAGAGCTTCTTGCTCACCCCTAATTGAGTCGGCTCGCCAATGTTTACCTCCGTGCTTACGCAAGTGGTTTAACATGGCATCGAATAGTCTATAAACAACAAATGCATTATTGTAGTCATGATCTACAATGCAATCTTTAACATCCATAACATATTCTTTATTATAATAATTAACAAATGTTGAAGCAGAAAGAAAACCTCTCAGTATCCCGTCGTCCGTGTAATCACCTATTACTAATACGTGAGGGCTTTCTTCTCTTTGCTTCTCAACTAAGGCAAGAAAGTATTGAATCCAAACAGATTCGTTACGATCATAGCCAAAGTATTCATTATCTTTAGTTGACTTATTCATAAGCTGAATAGCTTCAAATGTGTCATTGTCCCCAATAAGTTTTATCATGTATTAACCTTTACCTTTAAGTCTGCGAAGTTAGTAGCATCTATAATGTCTTGTTTTAATTTTAAATTATCTTGTTCTAATTGATTAACTAAGTTAACTAATTCGAAAAGAATAAAATTTAAAGACTCATCTTCTGTAATAGGAGGAATCTGTATAGCCATTATTTCTTACCACCTTTCTTTATACCTAGCTGAAAACCAGAAACATTCCAAGCACGATTATTAGCGCCTACGTAACCACCTTCAACACTTGAATTTGCATCATCTACTCGATAATTAAGCAATCTTCCAGTGATTCTTAAATCAGTCTTATAAGAATCTGCTACTATAAAATCATTTACAACTAGCTTATTAGCCTTTGCATTAGATTGAGTGTTGTCTTCTGGAGTTATTAAATAAGGTATTTCTCCTGGACTGTTAGTTGCTCTTGCTCTTACCTGTAAAGTTGCTCTTTGAGGCTCACCTCCAACTGTAACTACTGAACCGCCATCTGCCCATACTGCAATTGTATCTAACGTTTCAGTATCAAAACTAGGAGTAATAGATAATTGTTCTCGCTCCATATAAGACACATAAGGAGTTCCTGCAAAATCATAACCTAAGTCAGCTGAACGTATGCGATTAAATAAAGTACCTGATACAAAACCACTTTGTACAAATATAGGGTATACTTGATTAGGGTTTATATTTCCACTAGACCAAGGTCTTATAATATCAAAAGTAGTATTTATTGTTGTACCTGTAGTAGATTGCGTAGGGCTAGTCGTTGCTACTGTTGTGCCTTCTGCAACTGCTACAAGCGCAGTAGTTGTCGGTGCTACTGTAGCCGCTATTACTTCGGTATCAGGGCTAAATGCAGTTACATAATTAGCATTTGAGCTAAATTGACTTGGTGCTATTTCAATTTGAGTAGGTGCAGACACACTATTCGGAGTAACTAGTAATGCATTATTAGTATTGATCTCCGCTAATGCCGCAAGTAATGCACTTTGAAGTGTAGATACTGTGCCATTAGGCTTTGCTAACTCTGTTGCATCTTGCGTTTTGCTAGGGTCATAATAAGCATTAAGGTAATCTGCGTTAGTAGTGTGCGAAGTATCACCGTAAGTACTATCATTAGCCGCTGGCGTAAAGCTAGAGTCCAAGAGTCTTCCTGGTCCTTCCCCATAGTGTCTATCAAAAATAGCGCTACTGCCACTAGTTGTATTAATAGTAATCGTAACGCGAGTCATTTTAGCGTATATTGCGGGTATTCCTTCTACTGTAACAATATTGTTTGATACTGAGTTAGTTATTAAAGGACTGACTAACGTGCCTGTTCTTGAGTCACCTTCAACTACAGTATATGCAAAATTACCTGATATGTTTTCTCTTGCAACACTTGTAAAAGTGAGAACTTCGTTTGTACGAGACACTGTAAAATAAGTTGTGTCTGTCCAAGCTGTTTGTAGCGCAGTAGCAATTTCGGTAGCTGTAATTTCCTCTACATTAGTAGGGGCTGAACCTGAATCAGGATCAAATGCAGTAGTACTATTAAAATTAACAGTTACTGCATTGCCTAAAGGTGGAGTTAACGTAACACTATCAGTTGTATTATGTACTCCACGACCTGCTCTCGATTGACCACTTGTAAAAGTACTAGAATCAAACCCAGGAGGCAGTGTACCTACACTTGTTATTGTAACTACAAAATTATTTGTAACAACTCCTACAGTTTCAGATGTTATTGTAACTACACCACTTGAAACAGTAGCATCCCAATCGTCTGTGTTTGCATCAATTAGGCTACTTAAGTTAAAACCTATAAGGCCTTTAGTTCTGTTACTTCCTTCAATAATTTTAGTAGCTGTAGAACCATCAGGAAAAGTTACAGTCATTAAAGGCTGTGCATAAGTGCTAGCACTACTAGCCCCTGTCTGTACAACACTTACAGCTGAAGTAAGATTACCGCCAAATATAGTTTCAGCATAATTTGTACCTTGATAAGAAGTACTAAAGCTAATTGACAATGCACTGTGATCACCACCGCTTACAGAAGTAAACCTTACATTATTCCCATCAGCTTCTACATTATAAATAAGTTGATCTCCAACGCCATTTAATGTAGGCAACTTAGAAATAATATCATCTCTAATTGCCGTTTGGCTTGTAATACCCTTTGTAAGAGTAATTGTCTTGTTAATTGCCGCATGTACACCTATTACAAAAGGAGCTGTGATAGTCATCGAAATAGCAGGGCTTAGTGCTGCAGTAATACCATATACACCAACACCTGTAACTGTTGAAGTAACAGTAAGATTACTTGTTGCTCCACCAGACACTGCAAACGTAGATGCACTAAATGCTCTTGGCCCAGGAACGTCTGAAGTAAGAGTTAGTGTATTGCTAGAAACTGAAGCTGTCCAATCAGATAATGCGTTGTTTGCGTTAATATAATTTTTAACTGCTTCTACAAATTGTGGCATTGTAATCGTAACACCGTTTGCATAACTAGTACCTAGCACTGAAATAGCTGGGAAACTAACGCTACCAATACTGCTGTCACCATTTATAATAGCACTAGCACCACCATCAAGGTGTGTAGTTTGATCACGATCGTATGTAAACGTTGTAGATGGAAAAGCTAAAGTGCTTACTGCATTAACTGTGTTTGGCCCCGTGTCTCCTGTTACTGTTAAATCCACTATTTCAAGTGTATCGGTAGTGAAAGAAGAAAAATTAGAAAGAGTAATTGTTTTCTTTGCTTTAGTACCTATAGTCTTTTTAGGAGTATTTCCATTGATAGTGACTGCTTGTGTTTCTGGTTTACCACGATTAGTGTAACCTGCATTACCTGAGTTACCTGTAGCTACAATAGTAGCAGTAGGTATTCCGCCACCTTTAATAGGCCCAACATCTCCTGCCGCAACAGCATCAAGATCTCGAATAGTCCAAGTGTTATCTCTATAATTCCAAATTAAAGCTTCATCACACTCTCCGCCTGTTGAAGCAAGCGTAGGATAGCATAACCATATTTCATTTTCATGATGATTTTGAAGTGTAAATAGCTGTTGCTCATGTATAGGATTTAAGTTATCGTAAAAATATCTACGTATTCTTTTATCTGATAACGATGAAATATTACCTGCATTACCTGTAAACTGATAAATATCGTTAGCACCTACTACAAAGTGTTTACCGTCATATTCTACTACAGCACCTTTAGTTAAGCAACCGTACTCATCTGTTATTGGAGAAAAAGAAACAGGTGATAGTTTATTGCCAGTAAGACGCATAACGTGTACACTGTCTGTACTGTAAATATACATATTTCCAGATAACGATTTCATTTCTTGAATAACGTTTGTTTCAGAAAGAGTAAATTCATCTGCTGTACTTACACCAGCTGCAAAAGGATTCCAATTAGCAGGTACTGCTCCTGGAACTGCAACATCTGAAGTACGTACTACTCCTGATAACCGCCTAATAATATTATTACTTGAAATACTTATTTCAGTAAGATCACCTGCAACTAAAAGATTACCAAATGATTGTACAATACCTGCACTAACTTTTACAGGATCTCTTGATTGTATAACTACTTTAATTGTATCATTAACCGTTAAACCACCAACTGCAATTACAGTTGTATTTGTACTTACATCTGTATAAATTTGAAACTTATTTCCAGTAGGGGTTGCAGGGTTAGCAGGGTAGTCTCCTGGAACAAAGTTAACACCATTAACTGTGCCAGATCCTGCAGGGCTTCCTGCTTCTGCTGTTTTAGTATTAGTGCCTGTAACTACAATACTATTTTCTTCAAAGTCTACTGTTTGACCTAGATCAAATACAACAGTATTAGAAGCAGTAAAGGTATCGTTATACACTGTTTGTTCTACATAATAACTATCCCATCCAGGAAGTTCTGCTAATACTAACTCATTGATATCTGTATTTCCAGCCGTGTCTAAAATATAATGCGGCTTATCAATACCGTTATTAATAATGAAAGCAAAACCACCTGTAAATAAAGTATGTTGCCAGCCTGACTTTGTGAACGAGAAACCATTAGTTAAACTAGCAGGTGTAATATCTCGTTTAACGCCAGTATGATCTTGAACGTATATTTTTTGTCCTACTGTAATATCATTACGAATGTAATCAACTACCCAAATATAGTAGCAACCTAACGGTGCTTTATTAGGGTTTTCCCACACTGCAAAATATCTTGTTTGACCGAATTTTTCTCCAGAAGCAGTTAAATCATCTGTAATATTATTTAATAATAATTCGCCAGTGATCTTTTTAACTGCGCCATCTTTAAATCTTACATTTCTAACATCTGTAAAAACGTTAGCGTTTAAAGTAATAGGAGGAGCATCGACAACAACCCCCATAGATGCAATATCTGTTACAGAAATATCTTCTGTCATATTACCCCTCCATTATATAATTATTGTTATGAGCACTCTTTTTGGCCAGTTCGCGGGTCGATAAAGCAAGCTTCGACCGTTCCCTCTTCTTGAGCCATTTCCTGAGTTTCGCTAGGTAGCGTCTTTTCTTCTTCCACGGTTTCGTTGAGGATACCGAATCTTTTACCACTAAGTCTGAACGTTGTACATCCCTTCGCCCCGCCTTTCCAGGCATCAACATAGACTTGTTTGAACTCATCATATGATACATCATCTCCTACGTTACAAGTTTTAGAACAAGCGGAGTCAACGTACTTTTGTGCTAAGAGAAGAACCTCAAGGTGATCGTTAACGCTAATATCGTTAGCGCCCTTGCCTTCAACACCGTGAGAATAAGCATAGTCCATTACTCGCTCAACCTTTGGACCATCAAATGTTTGAATAGTCCGATCATAGTAGTGACTAAAGACTGGCTCAATACCGCCTGATACATTGTCTGCACACAAGCTAATAGTGCCTGTAGGTGCAATAGATGTCAAGTGACTATTGCGAATACCGTTTTCTTTAATCAACTCAATAACGTCCTCACTGAGTGTATTAATAAATTTACTTTCTAAGTATTGTTCAGTATAGAGTGGAAATGCTCCCTTTTCTTTAGCCAATCCTGCCGAAGTACGGTAGGTCTCGTCTCTGAGAGTCTTGAACACGGCACCCATCCAATCAAGGAAAGAACTTGAGCCGTACGGGTATCCAAGGAGCTCTCCTGCGTTAGCAAGTCCTGTGACTCCAAGCCCCATACGTCGTTTGTTACGTGCTTCATCTTCTTGTTCCTTAAGTGGGTAAATAGTCCTGTCTACAACGTTATCCATTGCTCTGACAACTTCTTTAATGTCGCTAGCCATCTGTACAAAGTCAAATATGCTTTCGTCTGCTGGTCCTTCTTCTGAGAATTGAATACCTGTTTTTACGTACTTAGTAAGGTTAAACGAACCAAGTAGACAAGCACCAAAAGGAGGTAAAGGCTGTTCACCACAAGGATTTGTAGCTTCAATAGTCTCACAGTACCATAAGTTATTCATTTCTGAAATACGATCTACAAACAAAACTCCTGGCTCTGCCCAATCCCAAGTAGACTGCATAATTTCATCCCACAAGTCATGTGCATCTTCGTGAGACAGAGTCTTATATACATGCCCTTCAAATACTAAATCAAATGTAGCATATGGATCTTCTAAACATTCCATAAAGCTATCTGTGATTCCTACAGAAATATTAAAGCCTGTTAGCTTATCGTTGTTTCTTTTAGCCCTGATAAAGTCATAGATGTCAGGGTGGTCTACTCTTAGTACGCCCATCTGTGCGCCTCTGCGGTGACCACTGCTAGCTATTGTTTGACAGATAGAATCATAGATACCCATAAATGATACTGGGCCACTTGACTGTGACTCAAGCGATACAATCATATCACCACGAGGTCTAATGTGGCTAAAGTCATAACCAATACCACCACCACGGCGCATAGTCTCTGCGGCCTGTGTAGCTCGTAGCATAATACTATCCATCGAGTCTTCAATTATACCACTGACAAAGCAATTATAAGCAGTAGTAATCCGAGGACTACCCATAGCATTTTGTACTCGTCCTGCTGGTAAAAACCTCATAGTACCTAGAATGTCTTCTAGTTTATATTGGTGTTCAATGCCATCACAGAGTGCTTTAGCTATCCGCTTAATTTTTCCATCGAATGTTTCATCTTCTAATCTGTATTTCATCTTATCAATTTCTTCTGAAATAGGCATTGATGGGCCTTTGTACTCTGTGTTTCTCATTGTTAACCTCTATAATATATAATGACGATTCTCCCCGTATAAGGGCGTTTTATATACTACGCATACGATTAACTAAGCGGTCTGCTCTGTTAGTAACTTGCCTATACCATGCACTATCAACCATCTCATCTGCCGCACGATTCCAGTCACGAGCATCTACTCCTGCCTTCATTCCTTTGAACTTACTGAGTCTAGGTCTTCCCATATTAAACAACATGTTAGCAATAATTAATTGAGCTTCTTCGGGCAGTGTTTCGAAATCGGAGTATAGTATATTGCACTCTTTTCGCACCACACTGACGTCGCTAGCAAAGCATTCGTTGACTCTATCCTCTGAGACAGGTGTGCCGACCTCTGCTCCGCTCTCCATATCAGTAGATAAAACCAAATGGCCGATACCAAAAGTAGGCAAACCCAGATGATCGAGATAGATTTCGTACTTAACTCCTTCATCAACTTTTAGTTCCTCTCTAAGTTTATCTATATTCATGTTCTTGCCTTTTTAATTTTTTTCTTAGCTGACTTAGTGTTTGCAACAAATTGCTTTCCTGCTTTAGTACCTTTTCTCTTTGCCCTAGTAGTAGCGGCGTGTTCAGATGATGTGAGAGTTCCCACAGCTTTAGCTGGCATATAACGCTCTCCAGTTGCCAACGGGCCTTGGATAGAAGGTTTTCCACTTTTAGTTCTCCACTTTTGCTTTGTCCATTTTTTTAAACTTTTCTGTGGTTTTTTCTTTCCACTTTTGTAACCACCACCTGCTTTTTTATATTCAGCCGCTAATAACTGAGCTTTTCTTGCTGTCCATTGTCCTGGCTTACCACCTTTGCTTCCAGCTTTAATTTTATTATAAAGTCTTTTTCTTAATTCAGGATGAGTGTAATTGTTAGACTCATTCACTTTACTTAATGGGCCTTTAGGTTTACTCATTTTGTTATTCCCTTTTGCTTTTCATATGTACGTAATCCGCCAATACCAAGCATACCGCCAAGCACAGTCATAAGGCTTGTCATATCAAACTCTGGTAAAGTGGGTATTTGTAGCCCGTAAGCTGTTACTGCAAATAGAATAATTGGTTGCAAAACAAAGTGATATGCAAATGCAACACCACACACCCAACCAATAAAAGGTCTCCAGCCGCCTTTAAAAAGACTACCGCTAGCCGCCTCAGCTTTGTTTACTTCTATCTGAGCAAGCGCTAACTGTTGCCCATGCTTCTCGCCCATAGTAGCTAACTCGTGTGCTATTCGTGCTTTCTCGTCTGCATCAGGTATAAATTTATCTAGTAGTCCTGTAACTGGACCTATCAATGCTTGTAACATGTTATATTCCCCATGATAGTTTACATTTAAAACCTTCTACCTTATGATTAGGTAAAGTGTGTAAGTCTCTTTTCATTTCATCGACCCGCACCATGCACTCATCTAGCGTCTTATATGGTCCACGGGTGTCTACTGCTTCAAAGCAAGAGTTAGAACTGATTGTAAGACATACTAATACTATAGCTTCAAACATTTGTTTCTCCTTATAGTGCTGGAGATGATGAAAGTGTAATAGAAAGAATTATAGCGAGAACACCAAAAATAACAGCACCACATACTATAAGTATTGTTTTGATAATTTCTTCTATCTCTTTTTGCTTAATAAGCTTTTGTCGTCTGATTTCTGCAGCTGCTTCTTTAGCTTCTTGTATTCGTTTAGCTCTCTCATTAACTATGCTTTGCCATGTGCCATGACCAAATCGCATGTCAATTAGTTGGCGCATTTCATTCATCTTCTCTTGTGCAAGCTTAGCATCTATAGTTTCTTGTGCTATGCTTTTAATTGCAAAAGGATCATTTTGTTTTCTGTTCCTTTTTTGTTGTATTTGTTTCTCGCCCTCAAACAAATTGTCGATATGCCCAGCTATCTCACTGATGTCATTAGCAGTACCTATCATACTTTTAATTCCATCAACAGCGCCTTTGACTAAAGCTATACCTGCCATTGTTTCTGCGATCATTTATTGCTCCCGCTTATAGCTGAGTGATGAGCATTACTCCTAGACCAATCATAGACATTGTAGAGAACATTATCATTGCCTCTAGCCGCCACATGCGTTTGTCTAGGCTTTCAAGTTTTCCGTGTACCATTTCGTATCTTACCGCGCACTCTTTTTCGTGTGCTTCAAGCTCCATCTGGACTTTAAGTTCTGGTTCTATAGACATATTTATTAGTTCTCCTAGAGCAATTTGTTTAGGTCGCATAACGAATGATAACAACACCAGAACCACCTCTGCCGCTATTCTTCTGACGAGCGCCACCTCCGCCCCCGCCTTTACCGTTTGTGCCGTTTTGTCCTGTACCTGTGTAGGTGCTATTGCCACGACCACCGCCACCATTTCCGCCATTTCCGTGCTGATTATTTCCATTACCACCACCGCCACCGCCTCCACCAGCGTAGTAGTTACCGTCTAACCACTGTGAGCCAGAGCCACCGTGACCACCTAGATTATGCGACCTTCGGTTGCCACCTTGCGCACCTGCGCCGCCACCTCCAGCACCAGCCCATTCAGAGCCTTGAGTACCTTGCCCGCCTCGATTACCTTGACCAGAAATTCCAGCACCACGATTACCTGTGCCAGTAAATTGAGGACTAGCTCCGCCACCGCCAGAACCACCGCTAGCTCCATGCGGAAGATAGCCGTTATTATTTCCTCCTGCACGACCACCACCTGTGGAAGTTATTCCGAAGACACTAGAATTAGCGCCATTAGCAGGGTTTCTTGAACTAACACCATGTGGGTTTGTGCTTCCGTATGAGCCACCTTTACCACCTGCTCCAACAACCACTGCATAAGTACCGGAAGTTACACTTCCAGAAGAGCCAGTTCGATACCCTCCGGCCCCTCCGCCCCCTCCGTGTCCAGCACCTCCTCCGCCTCCACCAGCAACAATAAGGAAGTCAAAAGTCTTAGAGCCACTAAAGGTAAATGAACCATTGCCTGTAAAGGTGTGGTAAGTATAACCACCAGCAGTAGTAACAGTACCGCCTGATGCACTAAAGCTAGAAGTTCCGTAGAAATCAGAGGCTAAGTTAATTGCACCGCTTGCAGGTATGCCCGAAGCCGCATCATAGTATTCGCTCATTGATATAGGGTTAGACCCACCGAACTCTGTTTGAATATTCGATAAGCTAATTGCTCCACTGCCCTGCAACGGCATTACGGAGAACCAAACGCTGTAACGTCATTTGCAGATGTTACCGCCCCATTAGAAGCCAGCTTGAATACAGTCGTGCCGTTGTATTTAAATAAAAGGTCGTTATCGCCTGTGTCTAATTCGATAGTCCACTTTGATACACCAATATTCATAGCGTTTGATGAAGCTAATTTAGTAGATGTTACTGAATTATTTCTAAGAGCTCTATTGTTTAGTTTTGTTAAAGCCATTATGCTATCCTCACTACTTCTAAAAAGGTAACGTCAGCAGGTACTAACGCAGTTGCAGTTTGTGAACCCGTTGTAGCTTGCGCGTCTTTAGCAATAGTGTATGTCAGAGACCCATCTGTGTTTGCATAACCAGACAATCTTATTTTTATACCTGTAGCTGTTGCCTTAAAGACAGATGAATTTGACATTGTAACTGCGCCATAATCTGCGCTGTCTTGGTCAACGTATCTACTCCCAAAGCCGAAAGCTGGCGTATCTAACAATGATGAAAAGTTATTGCTTGTAAATTCTACAAGGCTTGCAGTATCTCGTAGAGTTTCAGTTGTAGTTGTGGGGCTAGTAATACCGAGCGAAAAGTGAATAAGATAAACACCGTCAGAACTTCCAAGCTGGTATGAATTTGTTGAAGCATCCCAATTACTAAGAGTATCATAAACAACTGTTCCGTTTGATGCGAAATTTACAATCGCAATAGCATTCTCCGTATTGCCTGTTTGGGCTGAAGTTAGCTTTACTCTAAAGTATTCTTTATTAGTCTCAGAAATATTACCACTACTATCAATAGTCATAGCCGCAGTTCCAGCCGCATTCTGGATGGAGTCTACTTTTAATATACTTGTCATTGTTTTCTCCTATCCTATTAAATATCCACTGAAATACGTTTGAAGCGTTGGCCCATCAACTATGCAGTTAATTTCACTAACATTTACAGTAACCGTTAAACGCTGACCAGCCGTTAAAGGATATACTGCTGAACCGTTATTTACACAATTACCAAGTTGGTTAGCTACAGCTTGAAGTTGTTGAAACTGGAACAGTTGGGTATCATCTGCTCTCAACGTATGTGACCAATAAGTGCCAGCAGAGCCGGAAAAGTTAATTTTTATGCTACACTGTATAAAGTAATTTCCTGTTACTGGAACAACATAACTATTGTCAGAAAAATCAAAGTGATTCCCGACATCAAGTACAGCGTTAGACCAAGTGATTTCTACGGCTGATGTGCTACTACCTAAAGATTGGTCAGTTCCGTTTTTATTAACGTGAAACGCTGGTCTAGCAGGTGTGAGAATACGCCCACTACTATCAATCGTAGCCGCTGTTGTACCGTTAGTATGTTGGAGTTCATTCACTCCGATTATTGAAGCCATGTTATCCTCCTATAACTTAAAGCCAGTAAAGACTGCGCCTTCACCATCTGTACCACCCCCAAGTGGGCCACCGCCTGTAACAACACATTTTACATCATCACCTAAACTAAGGGTTATTACGCCAGTACCAGCTAAATTCATGTTACCCATAGTTCCGTTTGTTGATGTACTTCTCATTTGCATCACAGTTACATCGTTCTTTTTAATAGCAACTTGAACCCTAACTGCGCCTTGGTGTCTGCCAGTAAATCCAAAGAAGTAATTACCGTCTGA
>ENA-ORDA01001783-ORDA01001783.1-marine-metagenome-genome-assembly--contig:-NODE-1783-length-17352-cov-5.569262_pt1 | contig 17352 bp, 27 predicted proteins | sample MGYA00237778_ERZ508506 | MGnify/ENA primary metagenome ERZ508506 (study PRJEB26177, sample SAMN06267891) | marine metagenome | isolation source: Monterey Bay, California, USA | place: Pacific...
AGCCAGCAATAAATTATATACGGTGTTGGCATTTCGTTATTTTATTTCTAAAGTTAACCTGTTTGTTATATCCTTGAAAATCTCTCGGTCTGCAATTGAAAACAGAAGCATTTCTGTATAATACAACATTTTTGATTTTTCACTATTCCACAATTTACTACTGATTTCTTTAATCAGATTATTCAATTCAATATAAGATTCTTTCTCGGGTATATAATTTGTTTTATCTTTTTGATTGATATATAATCGTCTATCCATTTCAGTTATATCCTTTGGAGCATAGTGATCAATATTTTTCAGACGAATTAAAACATTCATTTCAAAAGCCATCATTTTTGAATTTCGACCATTCGGTATTGGGAAGAATATTTTTCCTGCGTTCTCCGACAAGATTATCCAATTTAAAGCATATGCTACTCGAGAATCATAAATTATATATTTTTCAGGAAACATATATGCTCCAACTTTTGAGGCACTAGCAATTCTTTTATAACTAGGTTTGTCTGAGTTTAAAAATTCTTTAATTAATTGAACTGTATCTGAATCTTTTGCTGTTAAAATACCTCCCCAATCTTTAATAATCCAAAGGCATAAACTATCAAAGAGTACTTTATTAGATTTGTAATATTCGTGAAGCTTTAAATTTATTTTTTTCTTTAGAACTATTTCTTTATCATATGAAGTTTTACTATTCAGATTGTTTAATTCAGATTGAGTTATTACTCCTAAATCTATAAGTTTTTCGATTTTTGCATTCCAAGTATAAAGTTCTGGAAGTTTGTCTTTAAACTGATTTAAGTAATTTGCAATTTTATCAGTGTCAAATGTATTTTTCATATGAATTTTGGTGATGAATGCCAACGGTTAGTATATGAAAAGTAGGCGATTACGAAGCACCAAACTTTTGGTTATGCTCAAAGTTTGAATCGAGCCAAAAGCCTTGATTTTAGCACTATTTCGCCTATTTTTTATATACATTGTTGGCGGTTCGTTATTTTATTCTGATGTTAATATATAAGTCCAAATATTTGGAAGTTTTGCGTTTCCACCTACCGTAGAGTTGTGATTTGAAAATGCTGGTATATTTAATGATAGTGCATTTTTGTTGTTATATGGCGAACTTAAATCGTCTACCAAAAGTGGATCTTCAGATAATGACAAAACACCTAAATCTTTCAAATTCAATACTTGAAAATCATAAGAAATAATCTCATCGTTTATATGCAGTAAAGCATATTGTTTGCTTAATTCCGTTAATCCATCTTCAGATAGCCAATTTGCAGGACTATTAAAATGTGTACTGTAATCATTTGGTCCTGAAAACATAATTACTCTTTCGACCAATCTTTTCTTGCCTAAATAGCAAGCGTGGCCTGCACCTTGAGAGTGTCCTGCTACGACAATTTTTTCCCAATCTATATTGTTGGATGGCATTAAATACTGATTCCAATTTTGCTCCGGGTATGTACTTTCTAAATATTGAATTAATTTTATGATTCTTCTATTGATACTGTTTAAAATGTCAACTTCAACATCATTGCTAACTTGATTACCAAAGCATATTTCATCTCGATAATTATCAAATGCAAATTGGTTGCTACTCGAAGCTAAAGAAGCAGCAGGGACATTATTTGGATATGAAATACTGATTACATCAAACCCTATTGAAGCAGAGTGTTCAGAGATAAAGGTGTAGTCTTGTGGCGAACTAAAGCTTCCACCAATAAAGAGCATTAATTTATTTAAATGATTTTTAGTATTCCTAACTATAAAATGACTTTTGTCGGTAGTCGAGTAATTAGCATCTGTCTGTCTGGGGTGAACTAATATACTTACATTCTCGCCTATTGAATTATCTGACAAAATATCTTCATCTTTTCCACACGAGATAAGCACAGTTACCAACAGTAATTTTATCAATATTTTCATTTTATATCTGTTTCTTTTTCTAATGACCGCCAACGTTGTTGTATAGGAATAGTTGCGTGTAATCTCTTAAATAGATTAAGTTTAGTAATATGACTTATTCTTAGTTCTTTAACACTTTATAAGTAGCTGTTCTACTATCTACAGAAACCTGAATTAAGTAAGCACCAGTTACTAAGCTAGAAACATTTAATTGAGAGCTAGTTGCGTTGATATCTTGATCAATTACTTTTTGACCTAAAATATTGTAAATAGTTACTCTTTCAATGTTCTCTATAGAACTTAAGTTAATAGCATCAGTTACTGGATTTGGATAAAAACTAAATCCTTCAATTGTGTTATCATTATTTCCTAATACGTCGCAGGTTATGTCTAAAGAAAAAAGAAAATCTTGATTTTCATAACTAAGAAAGTCTTGAGCATTTAAAGGTATTGGATCTCCAAAAGGAAGATCAGTATAAAATACAGTTTGACCTTCTCCTATAAAAACATTAGAATTATTACCAGAAACTTCAAAAACAGCCATAATCCAATAATCTCCTGGTGGTATTACTGTTGGTGTAACTGGGTAAACATTCATTCCATTAACAACTTCAGCTATTTCTGAAAAAACTATTAGATCATTAGGTACGCCCGTTAAATCATTATAAACAGCCATTTGGACAAGAGAACCATTATCATTACCAATTAAGTTGATAGAATTTATAGTCCCTTCTTCTTCAAGTGTAAACGCTACACCTATCAAATAGTTTGATCCAAAATTACCAACTCCAAATCCAGTAGGGTCTACATTTCCAATATCACAGTCTCCGACGCCGCTAGCAGTAATTTCTAAATTTGAAGAAACTCTTGGCTCGCTTTGAGCATAGGTAGGATTATTGTCACCTAAATAACTAATAGGAACATTTCTTGAATTATTCGTTTGACTAAATCCAACCAAGCAAATCAGGAAAACAAACAATATTGTAATTTTTTTCATAATAAATGTTTTAGTAAATATAGTTAATATTATTTTAACCAAGCTACAGAAAGCTATGGGGCATTCCTCTATAAATGTAAGTTTAACCTACTTAAGAGGTTTAGAAATAGCAGAATTGAAAGAGGAAGATATGCCTATGGTTTAGTTATTCTTTTCATAATTGTCATATAGATATAATGGTAGGGCTAATGAAAAGCCAACTATAAATAAAGATACCAAATACTTTATGAACTGATTTTTACTGATTGCTTTTACTCTAAATCTGTAAATAAGAAAAATAAAAAAAGATGTGGCAGCAATAGTTAAATCAGCATTTAAAATACTCATTGCATAATTCTGATTTATTTGTTCAAAAAATAGTGAAGTAGACCATTCCCAATTATTTGTTTCAATAAATTTAAAGATGTAATAGTAAGGATAAGCTATTCCTATAATACACAATATGGCAAATACTTTTTTCATAAAATAAATTATTGTAGAGTGTGATTATAAAATTATAAAATCTAAATAGTAAATATAATTCTATTTAAATCTAATCACAACCTTACCATTTAGTGCAATATAGTTTTGGTAAGAAATAGGTCTTTTATAACTTTCTATTAGAACAGTTATTTTTTTGAGTTAATCAATTATCTCTATAAGGTGCTCATAGCTTCCATCATCGTTTCTTATAGTTGTTAATTGTCCTCTGGCTCCCATATATTTTCCTGTTCCACCTATAACGCCTCTTATTTGTGGTTTTATTTTAACAAACTCAGCACCTGTTAAAGATGGAGATTCTGTGCCACCTCCTATAATAATAGTATTGGAATCTCCAAAGTCAAAACCAATCAAATGCTTCATTAAATGATTTTAATTTGACTTTAAATTTTTAAATATCTGATTATCTAATTTCAAATTAATTGACAGATAATGTAGTTAACGTTCTCCATTAATGTCAAATCTTGAAAAGAATTTCCAGACTTCAATGGAGGCATTAATATCTTGGTTTGTGTTTAATCCTGGTAAATCAATATCTGCTCCGGACCAAGTATGATTGCCTCCTGTAACTTTCATATGCTCTGTAGTTACACCATTATCACCACCTGAATAAACAAAATGCTCAACGGTGCTTCCATCTAATGAATCTATATCTTGAAAAGACGTAATTGTTGGGTCTGTATCGCAATTATTATAATTTACCCAATAAGATATAACATCATCAATAGAACGTGACCAAAAAACACCATCATAAGGTACATCGGCATCACTTGTCCCATGAATTTGAAGAACAGGTGTTGGGTGTTGCGGGTTACATAAAGCATAAGTCTCTGGGGTCATAGAGCCAGTAACAGAGGCGACAGCCGCAATTTTTTCGCTCAATTGACAAGCCAGCAAAAGACTCATAAAGCCACCATTAGACATTCCTGTTGAATATACTCTATCTAAATTAATAGTATATAGGCTTGCTAATTTATCAATTAATACTTCGGTAAATCCTACATCATCTGCTGTACTTCCAGTTGTTGTTCCAGGTGTAAAACTATCTACATTCCAATGTTGATCTCCATTTAATAAAGTTCCTTCAGGATGCACCAAAATAAAACCTTCAGTATCGGCTATTTCACGAAAATCGCCATAAAACATTTGTTCGGTCGCATTACTTTCTATCCCATGAAAATTAAGAACCAAAGGTACATCTGTATTACCATCGTAAATAGCTGGAATATATAAAATGTAATCTCGCTGAATTCCATTATGCATGATAGACTCCTTGATGTGTGATCCTAAATTTTCTACTTCCATTTCTGAACTTGAATTTTTTGAATTTGAATTCTTTGAGCAAGAAGTACAAGAAGTACAAGAAGTAAATAGTATAGTTAAAATTAGTATTGTGGTAATTTTTCTCATTTTTAGTTTAATTTCTATATTGATTTTTTTTTAATAATGATACTCTATAAAAAATAAGAGTTAGACTTAACCTATATCTTTCACTTGTATTACATTTAATTATTCCACAATTACAGAGAACTCGTTATATGTTGAACAAACCTCCTGTTTATAGGTCTCTGGTTCCGGATAACAGGAACTTTTGTTCTCGTTTATAATCCTAATTCAAATTTAATGAAAATAACTTAAAGTATAAAAGGTCAATTTTCTGAAAAAAATCGACTTTTTCCAAAAAAATCCAGCAAAATATTCATTTAAGCCATTGACCCCCCTCTGGGAAAGTCGAAATACCTTTATTTAAGGGGGTAATGATGATGCAAATAAAAAACGGACCAGTAGTAATACTGATCCGTCTTGTGTAGTAGATAACTCCATTGAAATATCGAACATAAGTCTAACTCCAAAAGACTTAATCGACACTCATCACATAATGACTCTTATTATGAAAAATTAAACTAATATGATTTTGATTTCCTCTTCTAATAGCAAAAAATTTCTTTGGGATTTAGTAATCATCATCGTCGTAATCTTCTTCATCTTCATCTTCAATCTCTTCCCAATGAAGACCATCAGCTTTTAATTTAAAATTAAAGTCAATACAATCCTTTCCTATGATACTCATTCTACATTCATATTCACCTGAATGTTTAAACTCTACGCTTCCAAACTGATTTGAAAATAATTCCATGAGATCTCTATAGATAAAGATATCCTCATCTTCAATCGAACCAGGAATATACCAACAATCTTCGGTAACATCTGACGATAAGAAGTCAAATGTAATCTGTTGGGCATCGGTAATATTGTTTAAATGTTTTTCAACTGTTATTTCTCTTTCATCTGAAATTATAAACCACAACCAATCACCTTCTATTTTTATTCGATCTTTAAATCGAGGATAGTTTTCCTTGAACTTTTTTATTTTTTCATCTTTACTAATAGAATATTTTGTTTCGAATGCAATAAGCGCATCATCGAATTGATATATGCAGTCCATACTAAAATTTTTTCAATATATAAGAAAAAATTTTAAAATCAAATATGTATATAATATACTTGAGTTTAAAGCAAAAAAAAGAGTCACTATTTCTAATGACTCATTTAGTAGATAACTCTATTGAAATATCGAACATAAGTTTTAACCAAAGAGATTTTGAGTTAACAAACTATTTAATAAAGAAACTTGTCTCTAAAGATTATTTATAATCTTAGGATTTATTTTCTGTAAATCTTCAACAAATTTAGTTTTGTGTTTTGGAGAAATTATAAGTTCTTCAAACTTACCATAGGTAATTTCGATTCGATCAAATGATGCTGCAGGGGATGAAATAACATTTGATGAGGTAGAAACTTTTTTCATTTCCCTAATATTTACTGGACGATATTTAAAAAATCCACATTTTATATGGAGTTTTTCCTTTTCAATCTTATAGGTGGTATTGAAAAACATATGGACTATTAATCCAAATAAAATAATCAGAGCTAAAGTCATTAAAAACATAGTACTGTTGAAACCATCGTTTATATAGTTAGGAATTAATGGCCCAAAAAAAACTATAAACACAACAATTAATAATGTATACGAAACTTTTGAATAATAAATCATTTAAATAAAATTATATGTAAACATATAAAATAACGGTTACACTAAAATAGTGTAGCCGTTTTATTTTTTGCGTCCATACATCCATCATCACTTAGAAAAACATTTTTCTATAATTAATAATAAGTGTTTTCATTACCCAAAAATAGGGAGTAAAAAATTTCATTATTTATATGGATTGACTGGCTTTAATTATTAGTAGTTCTTTGCATAAAAAAATTACTATGAAAAAGCTATTATTACTATCATTAACTATTTTATTATTTTCTTGTGGAGATAAAGATGACAACAACTCAGATGCAAATCAAAATTTTTTAGAAAAATACAATGATGTTGCTTGGAAAAAAGATGGTGAAGAGGATGGTTCTAATTTTTGGTTAAAATTTACACCAAATTCAATTACTGATTGTCAAGAGGATGGTTCTGACTGCGATTGTGGTGTAATTAATTGGGATGTTGTAGACTCTGATGGAGATTATATTTCTGTTACTGAAAATCTTCCTGAAAAATTAGTTCTTTCTTCAGCTGAGCTTAATGCTACGTTAACAACTATCAACAATGGTAACGGGATAGAAATTAGGTTTTCAGCTGATGGAATGATTAGAGTAGAAACTTACACAAGGGTTTCTGAAACATGTAGTGACAACTAAAACAAGTTTACCAGCATTACCCATAAATGGGGAGTAAAAAATTCACCCATTTATAGGGATTGACTGGCTTTAATTATTAGTAGATATTTGTTTAAAAATTGCTATGAAGAAACTATCTTTAAACGAAAAAAATATTTTGAATACTCTTAGTAAAGAGCATTTAACGAGCGTTCAGATCTTAAATAGAGTTGAATCTATTTCACTTATTCTGAAAGTTTATTCAGTATTGGAAGATCTATCATCTAAAGGATACACTACTAGTTATTTAAAAAAAGGGTTGAAATACCATTACGTTGCCTAAAATATTTTCAGACACCAACTAGTTCTGTAGGTATGTTTTATGGTGCCAGTTTGTTAAAATTAGTGGGGTTTTCCAAATATCTAAACATATTTACGCCCTTATCCCAAAGACGAAAATTGAAACATTTCATTTGAAATACCGTTCTTTTTAATTACTTCAGCTCTTTCAGGAGTAGATAGTATTTCTTTCAATTTACTCATGTCAACATCAAACAATAGAACAACAAAATTATTGTTGTCTATTTTACTAATTGTTGTCTTGGATTCATCGCAACATTGTGCTCTTGTTTCTGACAGTTCAATGAAGTCTTTATATACCGCGTCATAACTTGAGGTGCATTTTCCTTTAATTACTAAATTCATTTTTATTTATTTAAAGTTAAAAATAGCCTGTAGATGCTATCTGCAACTACTAATATTTAAAGTTGCAGCATAGCTAAATCGTTTGATAAATTAAGATACGTTTTAATTATTCCATTGCCGCGATTACAGGTGCTCCGAGAATTCCTGCAACACTATATGTGTTTGTTAAGCTTACCAACTCAGCAAACATGGCTTCACGTTGTTGTCCTAAAGTCATATGGGCTTGAACACCTTCAGGACCACTATAAATTTCAGTCAAACCATAAAGTGTGTTTCCTGTTTCACCACTATTAGGATCGAAAGGATTATTCAATTCTGGGGACTTAAATACAGAATAAGATAAAACAATAGGTTCTTGATCACCAGATAAATGATGAGTCTCGCGCATAAACTGTTCATGTGTCGTAATAAACTGATCCATTCTTTCTGTGGCATCGTTCGGCACTACAAAAGATACATGAAATCCTAAAGATCCTACTTTGATTTTATTTTCTATTTTACTTGCTGGCTCTTGCCCACACGAGGCAAATAATAAAATACTTACTAAAGCTAAATAAATGTTTTTCATTTTTTAATGTTTTACGTTTAACAAAATTAACATGCTAAATATATGAAAAAAAATTATTTGAAATTTTAAGATATACAAACAGTTTTATATCTAAAAAACAGTTACACTTTATAAAAGTATAACCGTTTTATTTTTTAGTAGCGGAAGTTGAATTTATTTTTCCGTGTTGTTCCAAAATAGGCTGAAGAGATACTTCTGTTATTTCTTTAATTGGTTAAGTTCGTCAATCATTTCATCTATCTTTTTAATTAATCTCCCATAAACCAAATAATTTGATAGTCTAAAAGAAATAATACCAATAAATGATAAAGACACTAATATTATAATAGATTTTATTAATAATTGTTTTGAAGAATACGTATCAAAAATAAAATTTTCCATATTTGATTCAAAAATAAATATGCAAAGTCCTACATACCCAAAAAATGGCAAACCAATACCTAAAAGACGAGTAGTAAATTTCACATTATTTTTTATCATTTCTTGAAGTTTCCCCAGATATTGAAAGCAAGATTGGGTTGTATTTATAGTGTTTAAAAACTTTAATTTTTTTCTATTTAAAAAAAACAAAGACAGCATTAATGCAGATATATAAAATCCAAATAGTAGTTTTGATTTTATTACGAAAAAGATTAACGTTATAATTGAAAGAGGAATTATACTCCAATTATCTTTTTTTGAGACCGATTTTAATTTATCGACTGTTAATATTGACTTTTTAGTATATAGATCATCTATTACAGGTGGAATTAAGTATTTTTCATCCTCAAATCCTTTTGACCATACTTCTTCTATTGATTTATCCATTTAATTGTTTTTTTATTCGTTTTTTTATTCTTGTTATTTTCACTCCAATTGAATTACTATTTATTCCTATTATCTGAGAAATTTCTTTATAAGTCTTCTTTTCTAAATAGAGTAGAATAATAGCGCGGTCAATTTCTGACAACTTTTTTATTTCTTTATAGAGTCTTGAAATGTCATTAGAATAATCTTTTGCCTCTTCATTTACATCAGATTCATTAGAAAATTGATTGTAATTTTTTTCAAAATCATATGCATCATTATGTTTTTTTTGTTTTCTCAATAAGGAAAGACATACATTTAAAGCTATTCTATAAACCCAAGTAGACCACTCGGATTTATTTTTGAAATTTTCTCTACTTTTCCATATTTGTAAACAAACTTCCTGGTAATAATCTTCGTAATCCTCTTGAGAATTAGAATAAGCTCTACAAATTTTGATAATTATTCCTCTGTAGGGAAAGATATTTATTTTGTAAAAATCTTTACTCATATTTGTATTTTCTTATTTAGTGTTAGTACTTTAATTTTATTACACTTAAGTTTAGTTTTAATTAATAATAACAGATTGATAATTGAAATATACCGTTGCTTAAAAGTAGTATATTCAGTATAAAATTGAGAAGAAATAAAAAACGGCTATACTTTTATAAAGTATAGCCGTTTTATTGTTTTAGTAACGGGAGTTAAATTCATTTTTCCAGGTTGTTCTACAATGAGTGAAAGAGAAAAAAGCCAAAAGAAACTCCGATTGATAGAGGGTTAAGTGCTTAATATTTATATTCTAGACATTTCTGCAGAAGCAGTAAACATAACACCATCTGGTCCGCTTACAGTATATTTATATAAGATTTTATTTTCATATTCAGGCATCAAATCAATTTCCCAAGAAGTAACATAAGTATCTTTTTCAAGAGTTAATCCACTTCTTTTTGAATCAGTCTTAAATTTAAATTTTCCATTAGTAGAACTATCTAGTGTAGAAATAGGTTTGTTTTTTAAACCACAATAATGTGTTAATAACAATTCATCATTTTGATAATTAAATATTGTGAGCATCTCAATTCCACCTGTATTACTCTCTTCTAGTATAGCACTTCCGTTTGAAGTTATACTAAAATCTAAAATAAAACTATCATTGGTATCGTTAGTTCTCTCTAATGTCCCAATCCATTTTCCCTCTAATTGTTTTAATGTTTCAAAGTCGTTTGGATTTGGATTTGGATTTGCATTTAAACTTACAGCAAATAATAAGGTTATTGTAAAAAATAGATTTTTCATTTTATTAGTTATTTGGTTATTGATTAAATCAAACTTAATAAAATTAATTGCAAAAAGCAACAAATTAATGAAATTGGTAATAATAAAAAATGTAGGTTTAACCTACTTAAGAGGCTTAAAAATAGCTGAACTTAAAGAAGAAGGTATTCCTACAAAGTTATTAGTATTGCTATAAAAATAGCAGAAAGCACAGCAGTTACTGAAATGGCAAGTACTCCAGAAGATTTTAAGATTGAAAACTTTCTAACTTTGACTTCGTAAATTTCACTAACAGGAATTTTTTGGAGTTGACTATTGTTATTCAGAGTTAATATTTGCTCATTTTTAGAAACTAATGTTCCTTTAATATATGTTCCTCCAACTCCTTTTACTTCAACCTTTTGTTTTTTTTTAATTGGAATACTATTGAAATCTACTGTTTTGTAGCTAAAACAACTTTGAAATAAAATTAAAAATAATAGTAATGAAGAAAAATTTTTCATAATTATGTTACTTTATACATATTAAATTGCAATTTACAATTAATTATGTGTCAATGAAGAAATTCTATGTAGGAAGTTTAGAAATAGTTGAATTAAAAGAAAGAGGAGTTGTCTATGGTTTAGGCAATTAAAATTAATTTCTGTAAATTTATAACTAACTAATTTATTAAAATATGAAAAATAGAATTTCAATTGTAGCCTTAATTTGTTCACTTACACTAGTATCATGTACGCCAACTCCACCTTGTGAAACTCCAGTAAATGGCTTTTTAACAGGCTCTAGCAAGCAGGTGAAAATGGGTAATGAAGATGCAGTAAAAGTTTTTAAACAACTAGATTCTGCTTGGGCAAATCTTGATTATGAAAAAATTAAAACATTTATTTCTGATGAAGCATATCTAAGTTTTGAGGACGGATTTGTAGCAACAACTCCTCAGCAATTCGTAGATAAAATTAAAACTGAAGTTGCAAAGAAACAAGCAGAAGGTAATAATTATGAGTGGACTACAAATTATGCATTTGCACTGTCACAGACTGATGATGGAGACGATAAGACCACTGGTGATGTTGGAGATTGGGTAAATGCTCAGTTTACATCAAAAACTACAAATCCAGATTCAGAAATTGATTCAGAAGTTTACTACGAGTATTATCACATTATTGAAGGAAAAGTTACTCAGTGGAATCAATTTAAAAAAATCGTGAAAAAATAAACTAACAAAATATATTCATGAAAATTAAGCCTCCTACTAAAATAGGTGGCTTTTTTTTATAGAATATTTCTCAATTCTAAAAAGACCCTTTGGAGTTGTTTTAAAAGACAATCTAATATAATTGAACAAGGTTAAACATTATACTCTTTTAAACACTCAGGAGCAATAGAAATCTTTAAGCGCAAAGGCTCTATTACCAAGCTGCAGAAGGCTATGGGACATTCATCTATCAATGTAAGTTTAACCTATTTACGAGGCTTAGAAATAGATGAATTAAAAGAAGAAGATATGCCTATGGTTTAGTTTAAATACTATTTTTTAAAAAAATTAATCAAAGCATAAGTCGATATACAAAGAAGACCAACTATCATTAATAAATTTCCTTGAATAATCCCTATCCCTGTATGTGTGAATTTCATTAGACATCCTATTGAAAACAGAAAAAGACCTGCATATTTAATTTTGGAAATCATATCAAGAAATTTAAAAGGTTTAGGATTTATATCTAAATATATTTCTCCAAGTTTTGAGTTCACACTTATAGAACTTAATTAGTATTTCTTTGATAAAGTCAGAATAGTTTTTCATAATTCAAATATAACAAATGGAAGTTTAACCTATTAAAGAGGTTTAGAAATAGCTGAACTGAAAGAGGATGATATGCCTATTGTTTAGTTAAGAATAGCAAGCATTATTTATTACATCTTTCTACCTAATCTCCACCCCAACTATCTTGAAAAAAAATACCTACACCTAATTCAGCCCATAGGTATAAAAAAAACAGAATTATAATTACACTAATTATATATTTTCTTTTTTTCATAATTCAAATATAAGAAATTGCATCCTAAGCTACTTAAGAGGTTTAGAAGTTGCTGAATTAAAAAAAAATATGCTTATGGTTTAGTCAATTTTCCAATAAAAAAAATATATTTCATCATTCATTCGTTGTATTACACTATCTAAACTTTTAATCTCCTTTTTAATTATCTCATTTTGATATGAAAGCTGATCTTTTACGATATATCTCCATAAATCATATCGTTTTTTAAAAAGATGTTTTAAAAACTTATCATTTTGAACATATTTTCTGTTTTTAATCCAAAACTCTTTTGATTCTATATCTACTGAAGGTAGGTCTTCAATCCATTTATTTTCAATTCTATCCGTAAACTGATTGATATATTTTTCTTCATTTTTAGCAGTTTCTTCAGAAAGATATTGAATATCAGAACCTTCATATAATTCAAATATTCTGTTAGAAATTTCCGGATTGATTAAAAAGAAATCTTGAGTTCCCTTTGAAAAAGTTTTATACTCGATTCTGGGAGGGTTATAAACTTTAGTGTTTGTAAACAATCCTAATGGTGCGAAATAATATTTACCATTTGGTGCATTCTTATTTTTAAAATAATCAATAAATATGCTATCATTATTGTTATCCCATCTATCAATTTGTCTTTCATACATAGGAATAAGATTGTCAGTTTTTGAGATATACTCATCTGTATACTCAGAAATAAGATATAATTCACTCAATATTTTCTTTGAAATATCTAAATATTTTTCTCTGTTTTTATACTCTTCTCCAACACTTTCCACATAAAATGTAAATGTCACTACAATAAAAAGAGCTACTGCATTTAAAATAATTTTCTTTGTGTTATTTGAAAAAATTTTATTGTAGAACTTATTTACACTATGAAATTGCTTAACTAACCAAGTTTTAGTTTCTTTATTATTTTTCATAATGCCAATTTATAAAAATTTAATTTAAACTTGTTTTAACTCATCTTAGAGGGCTTAGAGATAGCTGAATTAAAAGAGCAGGATATGCCTATGGTTTAATAAATAAGATGCTTTTTAGAGTTATTTCTCCAGCCTGCTCGAGACTTATATTTAACAAAAAATACCTTTAAGTCAGAACGAGATACATAATCTACAAAAAAGATTTTTTTATCAGCTTGAGATTTATTGTCAACAAAATACCATAATCCTTCGTTTCCTCTTGCTTGTGACACAGAATTAACTTTGTAGACCTTTAAATCACTTTGAGATTCGTAGTCAACAACATAAACTTTTATGTCTGACCTTGAGGAATAATTAACGCTATATATTTTCTGTCCTAAAGAAACAAGTGGAATAAACAATAAAAGAAATAAGAGCTTTTTCATACCTACAATTTACAATAATTTTAAAAGAAGAAGATATGCCTATGGTTTAGTTACACTCAGAATTTAATCTGAATAAACTATATTCAGGCGTTTCAAAATATGCTTCACCTCCATCACATTCAAAAGCAACAGGAGATACTAATTCATTGCCAAAATGTAAATCAACAGTCAGAACATTATTTTCAAATGTGTAAGGATTGGTTGTTGGTATATGATTTCCATCATTAGCTTCATATGAGTTATATAACGCATTACAATCACCTTCAACACAATAATAAGTGTATCGTAACCCATCTTTATAAAGATACATTGTATTTCCCTCTGGTATCATTCCTTCGATAAGCCATTTACCTTCAATTGAATAATCTGGTACTGGCAAACTTTCTGAATCATTTTCACAACTCATAATGAGAAAAGCAAATAATAATGGTAATAATAATTTTTTCATAATTTAGTTTTGTTTAACAAATATATTAAATTAAATAACCCTACTTTCAAGGTTTAGAAATAGCTGAATTAAAGGAAGAGGATATGCCTATGGTTTAGTTACCAATAAATTTTCTGACAAGAGCTTCTTAATCTTAATTAAAGCTGTCTTGTATCTTTTTAATCCATTATTTTTTAATATCATAGACACTTTTTTTTCGTGTATAATAGATTGAAGAGTTAATTCTGTATCAATTATTTTTTTCAACTCAAAAATATAATTTTCACTTTGTTCGCTAAACTGTCCTTCTAAAAAATACTTGGGGTAATTAAGTTGAAAATAATCTACAATCTTTTTTTTAGCTATATTTTCATCATCAATATTAGATTGTATATGATAAAGATGTTGATTATGTATTTTGCTCAATTCCTCTTTTAATTCAGTAGATTTTATAAGCCCTAAATTACCATCACCAACTAAAGAATTATAAACAGAGTTTGGCGGTGTAAATCCTCTATAATTAAATAAAGAAACAGTAACCCTTTTTAGTAATTTCAAACTATCTGAATTATAATTTTTATTTTGAAGCGCTGTTATAGTTTCAGTATCAGAAAAAAAAGCTATTTCTCTTTCTTGGATATATTCTTCAATTTCTTTAACTTCATTTAATAGATTTTGTTGAATACTGATAGATAGAACTTCTAAATCTCTGGATTTACTTAACTCTGAAAAATAAAAAGAAACCGAAACCCCTAATACAATAACTAAAAATTCTAATGAGTACCTAATTATATATTTTTTCTTCATAATAAGTTAGTTTATTCAAATATAATAAATGTAAGTTTAACCTATTTAAGAGGTTTAGAAATAGCTGAATTAAAGGAAGAAGATATGCTTATGGTTTAGTCGTAAGGTGTTTTAATTAATTTCATAATAACTATTTCATTATAAATTAATTATCAGGATTTTTAAATTTCATTTTTTATTAATTCTACTAAAATACTATCACTTTTAATTAAAACTTTAATTCTTTTTTTATAGAACTCGTGATAAAACTTTTTATCCTTTAACCTCTCTATGTTAAATAGAGATATTTTTTTATTCCCCATAAAAATTCTTCCTGCAGGAAATCCTAATTCATTAAGACTTTCATTTTCTAATATTGTATTTTTAAATAAGATACCCTCTAACTCTCTATTTTTAGAAATTATTACATCTCCTAACTGTTTGTAAAATCCGTGTGAGCTATATTTATTTTGTAATGCTAAAACCACCTCTTCTAATTCAATAAGTTCTATTAATCCTGAATTTTGAAGCGCTCTATATTCTTCTTGATTGTCGACAAAAATTGTACCTAACGAGATAGCATTGGTAAGATGAAATCCAATTGAATCTTTTGGTTTATTTAATAGTTGAGAGTTATTATTAACAATCCATTCTATTGATTTAGAAGCTATATTATGAGCTTTATAATTATATTTCATATCAGCAATATCTACTTTAATGTTTTTGCTGATTCTTGTTAAAGATTGATTCTTTAAACTTTGCTTATAATTGTTAGCATTCCTTTTTTCAATATAGAACGATAGTGAAATCCCTAATACAATAACTAAAAACTCTAATGAATACCTGATGATATATTTTTTCTTCATAATAAGTTAGTTTACTCAAATATAAGAAATGTAAGTCTAACCTACTTAAGAGGTTTAGAACTCCCTGAATTGAAGGAAGAGGATATGCCTATGGTTTAGGTACTCATAATATTATATATTTGTGGTTTATCACAACGCTGTTAGTGATAAAAGGACTCCAATCGCAAGAACTCCTATTAATAACGAAAGATATGTACCTCCAGCTGTTTTCCAAATTGAAAACTTTCTAACTTTCACTTCATAAATTTCATCCACAGAAATTTCTTGTAGTTGCCCATTAGTATCTACAGTCAATGTTTGCTCATTTTTAGAAACTAAGGTTCCTTTAATATTTATTCCTCCAATACCCTTTACCTCAACCTTTTGTTTTTTTTCAATTGGAATACGATTATAGTCTACTGTCTTATAACTAAAACAACTTTGAAACAAAATTAAAAATGATAGTAATAGAGAACGTTTTTTCATAATTATATTAATGTATTTTAAATTGCAATTTACAATTAATTATGTGTTAATAAAAAAATTACTCTCGTATAAATTAAATTTTAAACTACTTAAGAGGTTTAAAAATAACAGAATTAAAAGAGGAGGATATACCTATTTTTTAATTTCTAAATCGATTAGAATTATAGACTCTCTGTATATAATAAGCATTTCCTCCAATAGCACTTTGTAATAAGAAGAATAGGCTAAAGAATTGTTTATCACTTCATAAAACCTATTGGATAAGTAAAAAGATTTATTGAAGTGATAGCTTTCAATTTTATTAGTGGCCGTTAGAGCTTTTTCTCCATATAAATTTCTTTTAATCCTAAATTTATCATCAATTAATGGTATGTTAACTGTATAAACTATTTTATCTATTAAGTTACTTGTTGATTCGTTTCTTGCTCTTAAATGATTAAAAATTTCAATTAAATTATTTTTTAGTTTATAATTTTCAATTAATTCAATATTTCCTGTTGAAATCATTTGATTAAAAATTCCATTTCGAGACATAAAAGTCCTTCCAACTTGGCCTTTTTGATATTCATTAAAAAATTCATCATCACTAAGAATTTTATGATTAGAATCTATATCATCCCTAATTAGGTTCCAGCTTTTTAAAATTATTTCCTTTTCAGCTATATAACTATATATCTGTAATGTGTCTTGAATCATACTGTTTGAAAGGTCTTTTAGCAAGATGTTCTTTCTCTCTTTCATATTTTTTTCACGATTTACGTCAGTTATATAAAAAGATAAAAAAACGGATAAAAAAACTATTGAGCCTTCAATTATATATTTGATTAAAGTATTTGACTTTTCCATTTTGGTTTTTTAATTTACTCAAATATAATTAATTTCTATCTACTGAACTTATGGATAATAGGAGATTAACTATTTTAAATTTAGATGGACAGGCTCTGTAACCAAGCTACAGAAAGCTATGCGACATTCTTCTATAAATGTTAGTTTAACCTACTTAAGAGGCCTTGAAATAGCTGAACTAAAGGAAGAG
>ENA-ORDA01001787-ORDA01001787.1-marine-metagenome-genome-assembly--contig:-NODE-1787-length-17338-cov-2.644980_pt1 | contig 17338 bp, 16 predicted proteins | sample MGYA00237778_ERZ508506 | MGnify/ENA primary metagenome ERZ508506 (study PRJEB26177, sample SAMN06267891) | marine metagenome | isolation source: Monterey Bay, California, USA | place: Pacific...
CCGCATATTAAGACACATAAATCGCCTATCCTTGCTCATACGCAGATAGCCGCCGGGGCAACCGGAATTACCTGTCAGAAACTAGGTGAGGCGGAGGTGATGGCTGATGCAGGCATCACGGACATTATCATCGCAACCAACCTTCTGGGGGCGGCTCAGTCAGGTCAGCTTGCCGCTCTGCAACGCCGGCTCCCTCTTAAATGCTGTGCAGATAGCGCTTTCACCCTGTCAGCTTATGCAAGCGCAGCCCGCGCAGCAGACCGTCCATTAGATGTTCTTATTGAATGCGATACAGGACAGAAAAGAGCCGGTGTGGAAACCCCGGATGATGTGCTGGTGCTGGCGGCAATAATTCAGGAAAGTCAGTGGCTGAATTTTGCAGGATTACTGTTTTATCCGCCGCTTGATGGATGGCAGGAAACCCAAATATTTTTGGATGACGTGCGGGTAGGCCTTAGCGCAATGGGGCTAGAAATTGGGATTATATCAACAGGTGGCACACCCAATCTTGCGAATCTGGGCCAGCTTGACGGCGCCACAGAACATCGGGCCGGAACTTGTATTTTTAATGACCGTATGATGCTGGCTGCTGGTATGGCCTCACTAGATGATTGCGCCCTTCATGTCTTCACCAGTGTTGCAAGCCGCGGCGGAGAGGCGCGCGGTATTTTGGATGCAGGCTCAAAAACCCTTACCTCTGATGCTGGCGGCCTTGAAGGGTTCGGTTTGATAAGAGAATATCCGGATGCCAGAATTAACAAATTTTCCGAGGAGCATGGGTTTCTCGACCTATCAGACTGCCGGCAGCAGCCACAGGTTGGTGATATCGTGCGTGTTATCCCCAATCATGTCTGTGTTGTGGTAAATATGGTTGACCAGTTGGTTGCTGTTCGGGGAAATGATATTATTGAAGTTATTCCTGTTGCCGCGCGTGGCAAGCTTGTATGAGGATGGTGGCTCGTTTAAGGGACTGCTTTTGAGGAGATGAAAAATGCCAAGTTTTGACATTGTTAGTAAGATAGACATGACATCGGTTGATAACGCCCTTCAAGGTGTCATGAAAGAAATGCAGGTAAGGTATGATTTCAAAGGAAGCAAGTCAGAAATAAGCAAAACAGATGAGGCAATTCTCATCAGTGCTGATGATGAACTGAAACGCCGCCAAGTCGAAGAATTGCTGATAACACATCTCACACGCAAAGGTGTTGATACAAAAGCGTTGGAATTTGGCAAGGTAGAACAGGCAAGCGGAAACACGGTTCGCCAGACAGTGACTGTAAGACAGGGCATCCAGCGCGATGTTGCGCAGAAAATTGTAAAGGCTATCAAATCTTCAAAGCTAAAAACCCAAGCCGCCATTCAAGGTGATGAGGTAAGAGTGTCTGGCAAAAAGCGCGATGAGCTGCAGGAAACAATGGCAATGATAAAAGAGCTGGGCGTAGAGTTTCCGTTGCAGTTTGAAAATTTCAGGGACTAGCTACTCTAGTGCATGGCCGGTGGCCGCTAGCCAAATGCCGATGTTGTCTGATGCAGATACAGAGCGATGACCTGCTTCTCGGGTGCGCCAATCATCCTCTATTTTGCTAACCATAACAACGTGGTTTACATGCGATATCCCTAATTACTGGTGAGCGGTATGATACGAGATGAGGCGTAAATTTAAGCTATAAGCAGGGTCACATTACGCCTGCAGAATCACATCATGCTGACATTCGCTAGGCCCAAAAAGGCTGTTTATGCAGATAGATAATTGCTGAAATAGGGCCAAAATTAGGTTATTTTTTGCCCTCTGTCTCTTAGAGTAAAATATATTTCTAAGGTGTTGGCCGGTCACTCGACGGGGATGATTATGTGTTTTATAGCATGTGTGAAAGTGATGGATAATCTGTTGTTTTAAGCGATAGGAGGCAATGATGCCTGTATCTTATGATGGTTCTGATACTACACCGGCGATTTATGTAATCCATGAAAATGCGGAGTGGACAGCGCCGCTTTACCATGCTTTGGATGAGCTTGGTCTTGTCTATTATGACTGGAATCTAGCCACTGTTAGTCTAAATCTTTCTGCTGCCGCACCGCAGGGGATATTCTATAATCGAATGAGTGCTTCCTCGCATAGTCGGGGTAACCGGTACGCAGCTGAGATGACTGTTGGTGTATTAGCCTGGCTTGAGGGTCAAGGCCGCACTGTTCTAAATGGCCGTTCTGCTCTGCATCTTGAGATTTCAAAATTAATTCAATATGCCGCTTTAAGACAGGCTGGGCTGAATGTGCCTAAGACCATTGCGAGCGCTGATAGCGATGATGTAATTGCCGCTTATAGTGCGTTTGATGGCATGCCGGTTATCACCAAACATAACCGTGCTGGCAAAGGGCTTGGGGTTCAATTATTTCGCTCAGAAAAGGGGTTGATTAGCTATGTGAGGGGAGATGAATTTTTTCCTTCAGTGGATGGTATCACGTTAGTGCAGCGTTATATTGCCTCTCCTGAAAATATCATCACACGGGTTGAATTTATTGGCCGGGAGCTTGTTTATGCTGTGCGTGTTGATACATCAAACGGTTTTGAGCTTTGTCCAGCTGATGTATGTGCCCTAGAGGCTAGCACCTGTATGGCAGATAGCGAGCCACGCTTTGCTTTTGATATCGACCAAGATTTCCCAAATAGCGCATTAGGGCAGGAATTAGTGCCAAAAATGCAGGCTGTGATGCAAGCTGAAAACCTTGATGTTGCCGCATTTGAATTTATTACTGATGCGGATGGCACGGCTTATGTCTACGATATTAACACCAACACTAATTACAATAGCGATGCGGAAAATAGAGCGGGGCTATCTGCTATGAGCCGTCTTGCCGCCTATCTTGGCCATGAGCTAGCTATAATCACGAAAAAAATAGCCGCCTAACGCCCCCTTATAAAAAGGCAAAAAAACGTGCATATTAGTGTGAGCATTCATACTTATGCTCACCCTCAGCTATGAGGTTTGATTTAATTGGCCTGAATTACCCCCGCACCCCCGCAGCCGTTTTGGTGTATAGCTGGCAGACAAACTTCGTATGTTGACAGGGAACACAGGTGTCCTAAGGTGACCGTATGCGTTGTGGTCGTGTCTTTATGACGCCGAGTAAAGGGTGTGAAAATGGACAGCATGTGGGCAATCCCCGAAGCGATTATAGACTGTCACTGGCTGAAAGATCGATATGACCGTCAGGATATCAGGATTTATGACTGCACATCATATCTGCATTATACCGATGAGCATCCCTCCCAGCCTTATGATGTTGTAAGCGGGTTTGATAATTACTGCAGATCACATATTCCAAACGCTGCCTTTCTTGATCTTCAACAGGATCTCTCAGAGAATGATAGCCCCTATAGCTTTACAATTCCGGCTCTCCATGACCTTGCAGAGCGGTTTAAAAAACAGGGGGTAGGTGAGCCGTTTCACATCATTTTGTATTCTGCTAATGGGATGCAATGGGCCACCAGAATCTGGTGGATGTTATATGCAGCAGGGTATCAGAGGGTCAGCATATTAAATGGGGGGTTTGCCGCATGGCAGGAGGCAGGATTACCAACCCAAGAATCGATAACGAAGTGGGAGCCAGCCGAATTTGAGGCGCGTCCCAAGCCGAATATCTTTGTTGGAAAACAGCGGGTACTCGATGCCATTGCCGATGAAAAAACAGTCTTGCTGAATGCCCTAACCAGTGACTTGCATCTTGGTAAGAGCGCGCGGTATGGCAGACCGGGCCGAATTCCTACTAGCCTGAATATTCCGTTTACCAGCTTTATGAAAAACGGATTGCATGACATAAAGTCAGCGTCTGAAGCGCAACAGATTTTAGCAGAACATGGCCTTAACCAAGATACAGATATTGTCAATTACTGCGGCGGCGGTATCGCAGCAACTTTGAATGCCTTTGTGATGTTGCAGCTGGGTTTCTCAGACTTGCAAATATATGATAATTCAATGAGCGAATGGGCCATGGACCATTCGCTTGCGATTGAGACAGGATAGTAGTCCCCGCCCTGTCTATTAATTGCCAGTGATAAGCGGCGTAATCACAGCCAGAATGCGGGTCATGACAACATCCATACTGCCACTGATATCGATATGACTTGCTGGCTCGTTATCTGCGGGAATTTCAAGGGTTGAAAATTGACTATCTATCAGGCTGTTTGGCATAAAATGGCCATCGCGTGCTGCCATCCTTTGGGTAATCAGCGCGCGGTCAGCGGCAAGATAAATAAAATGTGCCGGTGCGCCTATGCCAGCCAATAGATGATCGCGATAGCGCCTACGCAAAGACGAACAGCCGGTAAAGATAATATCGTCTGCCCCCGACGCCCTAGACGCCTTAGCCATGTTGGCGGCTATTTCATCCAGCCACGGCCAGCGGTCAGCATCATCCAAGGCAATACCAGCTGACATTTTAGCAATATTTTCAGGCGGGTGAAAATCATCACCATCAAGATAGGTTGCCTGAAGCTGGTCAGCTAGGCGTGCGCCGTAGGATGATTTCCCGCATCCGGCGACTCCCATCAAGATAAAAAATCGAACCGGATGCATGTCTATTCCTAGAGCGAGGCTGTTATGCCGCCATCAACATAAAGCGTATGACCATTCACAAAGCTAGCAGCAGCGGAGCTTAAAAACACACAAGCGCCAACAAGTTCATCCACCTGTCCCCAGCGTCCCGCAGGGGTTCGTTTTTCCAGCCACGCACTAAAATCTGGATCAGCCACAAGGGCTGCATTTAGCGGCGTATCAAAATAACCCGGCGCAATCGCATTACATTGCAGACCATGTTGTGCCCAGTCAGTTGCCATCCCCTTCGTTAAATTGCCAACCGCGCCTTTGGTTGCTGTATAGGGGGCAATACCAGGGCGTGCGAGCATTGTCTGAACAGAGGCGATGTTGATAATTTTACCTGCTTTACGCTTTATCATATGACGGGCGACTGTCTGGCCGACATTAAAGACACTGGTGATATTGGTGGTAAGAAGTTTTTCGAACATTGCTGGATCAAACTCATCGAGTGGCCCGCGATGTTGCATGCCAGCATTATTGACAAGAATATCTATCGGCCCGACGGTTGCTTCAAATTCATCAATCGATGTTTGCGCCTCGCTCAAATGACAAACATCAAATACAAGTTCATGTACATTATGTCCCGCACTGCGCAGTGTTTGTGCTGCGGTGTTTAGCTTACCGGCATCGCGGCCATTCATGATGATGGTTGCGCCTGCATTTGCAAGGCCGGTGGCAAAAGCCAAGCCCAGACCTTGAGAAGATCCGGTAACAAGAGCTGTCTTGCCGCTAAGGTTGAAAAGGTCAAGGCTAGGTAACACGGGGACATTCTCCTTGTCTGGTGTATGCGTTTAAAATAGACGCGAACATATAATGGTATAAGCCTATAGCATTTTGCCATATAAAGTATCCAGTGATTTAGTCTAACGAGCAGACGATTCAGACGTTTTAGGGAGTGCCAGCTAATGAAAACAATTGTGATTCACAACGCCAAGGATTTACGCATTGAAGATGATGTCGTGCCGGAAGTCGCGGCAGACGAGGTAGAGGTCAAAATTGCTGTTGGCGGTGTTTGTGGCTCTGACTTACATTATTATAATCATGGCGGGTTTGGCGCAGTCAGGCTAAAACAGCCTATGATTTTAGGGCATGAAGTGGCCGGTATCATCTCTCAGGTTGGCGCAGATGTCTCTCATCTTGCTGTCGGGGATCATGTGGCAGTCTCGCCCTCGCGCCCTTGCGGCTCATGCGTCTATTGTGCTGAAGGACGCCGTAATCACTGTCTGAATATGCGGTTTTATGGTTCTGCAATGCCCTTTCCCCACATTCAAGGGGCCTTTCGCGAACGCTTGGTTGCAAGCGCTTACCAATGCGCGCCAACAGGCAGCCTGTCATTAGGCGAAGCTGCGATGGCTGAACCGCTGGCAGTTGTATTGCATGGGGTACGCCGTGCCGGTGAAATGGTCGGCAAAAAAGTACTGATCACAGGATGTGGGCCAATAGGCATGTTATGCTTACTGGCAGCGCGCCGGGCAGGGGCTGTAGAAATTGTGATGACTGATATTGCCGAAAGCGCACTAGCAAACGCCCGCGATTGTGGGGCTGACCGCGTTATCAATACCAAGGATGAGCCGGAATTGCTGGCGGCCTATGGTGATGATAAAGGCTATTTTGATGTGATGTTTGAATGTACTGGCGCGGCGCCAGCTCTCATTGGCGGCCTGACAGCGGTGCGCCCGCGCGCTGTTATCGTCCAATTAGGGATGGGCGGTGATATGTCATTGCCGATGGTCATGGTAACAGCAAAGGAATTGGATTTGCGGGGGTCATTCCGGTTTCATGAAGAATTTGCAATCGGCATCGCCCTAATGGGGCAGGGGCTGATAGATGTGAAACCCCTTATCTCACACACAGTGCCGCTAGCAGATGCCGAACAGGCCTTTATGATAGCCACTGACCCGCTTCAGCCAAGCCTGAAAACACAAATTCAGTTTTTCTAGGTCAAGTCTTCTGCTGTTAGCAGGGAGATGCATCAAACTATGAGTGAGAAGATATCCCATTCGACACTGACATTATCGCAAGCTGGCCGTGAATATCTAAAAGTCGGGTTGCTGTCTTTTGGTGGTCCTGCTGCCCAGATTGCCCTGATGCATAAGGTGTTTGTTGAGGACAGGAAGTGGCTGACTGAAAAACAATATCTGAGTGCTTTGAATTTTTGCATGCTTTTGCCTGGACCTGAAGCGATGCAGTTATCAGCGTATATTGGCTGGAGGTTGCATGGCGTTGCGGGCGGTCTTCTCGCCGGATTGCTGTTTATTCTGCCGGGCGCTTTTATTATTGCGTGCTTGGCTGTTTTTTACGTTTATTTTGGCGATTTAGCATGGCTGAAGGCAGCTTTCCTTGGAGTGAAAGCAGCCGTCATTGTGATTGTGATTCAGGCGCTTATCAGGGTGTCAAAAAAAGCGCTGCATGGGAAGCTACACTGGCTTATTGCTATCTTTGCCTTTCTGGGTATTTTCTTACTTGAAATTCCATATCCCTTTATTGTGATTGCGTCTGGGATGCTGGGTTTCATGTATAGCGATATGACACCGGACAATACTAACATCACACCGTTATCTATCTCTCTTACGAAGACTTTTTGGACGTGTGGGTTGTGGCTTATTATGTGGCTTGCGCCGCTGATAATAATGGGCTGGATGACTGATTGGGGGTTTTTGTACGAGGTTGGGGCGTTTTTCTCCAAACTTGCGACTGTTACCTTTGGGGGCGCTTATGCGGTGCTTGCTTATATGTCTCAGGAAGTTGTGTTTGAGCTGAGCTGGCTAACAGCGCCTCAAATGATGGATGCTCTTGGTTTTGCCGAAACAACGCCCGGCCCTCTCATTCTGGTAACAGAATTTGTTGGCTTTGTTGCTGGCTATCAAAAAGCCGGCCTGCCGCTTGCATTTGCAGCAGCATTTACCGTCCTGTGGGCAACCTTTGTTCCCTGCTTTTTATGGATATTTGTAGGCGCCCCCTATATCGAATGGATTTCAGCACAACCAAGACTAAAAGGTGCCTTATCAACCATCACAGCGGCTGTTGTCGGGGTGATATTGAGCTTGTCTATCTGGTTCGGCTTGCATGTGATGTTTGGCACTATCACAAAGCTTCAAGCTGGTATGGCAACCCTATGGATGCCAGATTTTTCCACAGTTAATTTTACCGTATTATGGCTTACATTCTTGGCTGCTTATTTAGCGTTTATCCGCCATTTGTCGCTGCTATGGGTGCTTGGCATAAGCGCAGCTCTGGGCGTAGGGGCATCATTGCTGGGCGCCTCGGGCTAGGCCTGTTCCAGACGCTTCTGAGGGCGGCGGCTATAATTACTTTCGCCGCAGAGATATACAGGTTTTGCAGCCTGTGCTTCCTCTGAGGTGAAGACGGGGCTGTTGCTGAAACGCGCCATGCTGCCGGCAAATAATAGTCACCTTGGTTGTCTTATCAACATAATCAACGTCCGAATAATCGAATTCCTCGCCATGGATTTTTTTGAACTTAGAAATCATTGATGCCTGATCAGATATTTTGGTCTTGGCCATTTTGGCTCTCCAGCGGTAACCCAACTACCCCATACTATATTTTTCGGCAGCTTAAAGGCAAACGCCATAAACATATTTTTTGATTATTCAGCTCGATGACCCTTCTATTCAGGCAAGCCTAGTTTTTTGTAATCTCCTGATAAGAAGAACCAGCTTGACGTAATGATGAAAAATCCAAACACCAGTAAATGAATTAACTCAGCCGAGATAAGCCCAAGCAGAACTCCGGTTGCTAATGGGCCTGCTGCTGCTCCGATATCCCGCCAGGTTTGGTTTCTGGTGAATGCCGACATTGCATCTCCAGGGTAGATTTTTGATGCGGCTGTTGGAAATAACGTGCCAAGGGCGCCGCGGCAGATGACTAACGCGATTGAGCCCAGAATAAGACTTCCCAGCCCAACCAGCAAAAACCCAATACCACACAGAAACAGCATTGATAGCAGAGGCAGGGTAGCACCGAAATAATCTGAAATTCTGCCAGCTAGTGGGGCAATGATCATCTCGCTTACCCGGCGTGCTGCAAGGATAAGGCCGCCAATAATAATGGCTGTTTCTGGGCTGGAAAACTCAACCCACATTAACGCAATTGTAATTGTGAAGACGCCGTCTATCCCAAAGCCCATCCAAAAAATCAGACCATCTATTGAGCTAGGCTTCGGAATAGAAAATTTCTTTAAATGCTGACTCGAAGGACGCACTGGTTCATCCAGCTCCTTCAAAAAGAACGCCAGCCAAACGCCCAGAGCAGACACCAAGCCAACATAAATAAAGATAGTCTGGGGGCCAACATATGCTGCAAACGAAGTCCCTACTATCATGACAAGTAAAGGCCCGACTTGCTCTACCGACCGGCTTATGCCAATGCGGGTTCCGGTTCTGCTGGTATTTAACGAGGCATAATGCAACGTTACAATCAGCAATGCGGCATAGGATAAGCCCCAAACAATACGGCTAATGGTGAGCAAGTAAACACCGTCTATAACCCCATAGGCCAGACTGGAAATTGCAGCAAAAAATGCCCCGATTAGGGCCAGTTTTTTAGTGCCAACAAACCGCCCAAATTCGACAACAAGATTATAGGTAAAGGTGCGGATAATACGATTGATCGCCAGCAGAAACCCAACCGCTACCATGCTGACGCCGAACGCTTCCGCATTCACAGGCAAAATAACATAGATTAACGCGTCTCCCAGCAGAGAGATTGATAGCACCCAAGATGAGACCCACACATTCTGGTGAATAAGCTTATCATTCTGCATGAATGGGACCTTTGTTATCGCTCTAAGTTATAGCTTAGACATACTGGTTTATAACAATCATAATCTTAAACGATGAAGTGTTTGCATCTCTTCCAAGTGCTAATCATTTTTATGTGGTGGCTCTGAGCTTTTTATAAAAAAGCCAAAGAGGGCAAAACGGGGTCTTACGCCAATATCCGGCCGGAAGGTTCCATTTCCTAGCACTGGTTGCAAAGAATAGTCCTTATTCCATTCACGCTTCACGATATATAAACCGCTCCCAATAATCAGCGTTGCACCAATCATAAAAGAGGCGGTGAGTTGGTCATCAAATAGCAGGAAGCCAAAAAATCCTGCCCATAAAATCTGTGAATATTGCATCGGCGCAATTGCTGAAGCATTAGAGGACTTATAGGCGCCAACAATGCAAAACATTGCCACAAACCCCAGAAAGGAAATCAGCGCAATGCCGCCTAGATGGGTCAGCGGCATGGGCACATATACAAATGGCAGGATGCTTCCCATAATAATGAAATTGCCAAACATCGGATAGAGTAACATCACGGATGTTTTTTCCTTCTGACCGATTTTGCGCGTTATCAGCGAATTTGTTGCCGCGGCTATCGCTGCGATAATCCCTGACAGGTGGCCAAGCGTAAAAAAGTCCGTTCCAGGCTGTAGCACAATTAAAACACCCACAAACCCGACGAGTACAGAAATGCCGCGATGCAGTCCGACCCGCTCCCCTAATACAGGAATGGAAAAGACGGTAATGAATATCGGTGTCAGGAACAGCAGCGCATAAGTTTGAGCCAGCGGCAGAATGGTGAAAGCATAAAAGGCACAAAACCCACTTGTGGTTGTGGCAAGCACGCGCAAAGCCATTTGGACCGGATGATGTGGCCACAGGCTACCAGTGCGGGGGTTGCGCAGAATAAACAGATTTACTAGCGGAAAGGAAAAGAGAACCGAGAAAAACAATATCTGAAACGGCGTATAATAATTACCCAGAAATTTAACGATAACATCATGAGTCGAATAAAAGGCAAAGCCAGTCAAAGATAGCAAAACGCCGGTAGTGTTTGATTGTTTTACCCGTGCCATTATAAGCCGCCGACATTTCCAAAAAAAGGGTTTCTTGTGTTTTGACCAGAACGCTATCACGCCCACGTAGTAATGGCTATGCATTAAGAGGGTAGATATCTCAGGCTTATCAAGAATTAATTTTGAATAAATACAGATACTACGGTATTGACTGACATGCTTTATATGTCACACTCTCCTTAAATAAATAGGGAGACTATCATGAAATTATTAAAGCTTTTTGTCGGAGCACTGCTGTTTGTGAGCACGACTACAATTGCAAGTGCTGAGACCCGTATTACGTATAAATCAGCAAAATCCACTTCATCATATTATCAGATGGCAGTTGAAATTGCCGAGGCCATGAAACAAGGCTCATCCGGAGACATCATTGTCACGGTAGAAGAAAGCCAAGGGTCAGTTCAGAATGTCATGGAGGCGATTGGCCGAACAAATAATTATGTGTTCACCACACCACCAGTACTTATTAAATTGGCACGTGGCGGCAAAGCCATGTTCAAGGATAAAACAAACCCACGCTTTGATGACGTCAAAGCGCTATTCCCCATCCCCTCACTGACAATGCATTTCGTAATGTCTGAAAGCTCAGGCGTAACAGATTTTGCAGGAATGGAAGGGAAAACCATTCTGATTGGCAAAGGCTCTTTTGGCGCAAAAGAAGGTGCAAAATATCTCACGTTATTTGGCCTTGAAGGAAAGGTCACTCTTGCAGAAGTTGAACTATCTAATGCTGTTTCAGCATTAAAGAATGGTCAAATTGATGGTTTTGTGACTGCTGGTTCCTTTCCGGCTCCGAATGTCATTGAGGCCGCGGCATCCGCAGGTGCAAAGGTTGTTTCACTGAATGATGAACAGGTAAAAGCATCTAAAAGAACCCGCCTTGTTATCCCTGCTGGCACATATGCTGGACAAAAAGAAGATATCATAACTACGTCTCTACCAGTTGTTGCCTTTACAACAACTGATATGGATGACGAAACAGCTTACAATCTTACCAAGACCTATTGGGAAAATAAAAAGGCCCTTGGGACAGCTGCTAAATGGTGGAATGGCGTGTCTCTTGATATGCTGTCAAATATCCTGACAGACATCCATCCAGGCGCAAAACGCTATTACACGGAAGTCGGTGCATCACTAGCTGACCATCACTAAGAGAATAGGGGTGGCCATAGTGCCACCCTTATCAGATGGTTTTGAATATGCAAATTTTCAAAGAAAATAACGTATGGATTATGCTGGGCGCTGCCTGCATAATCTTCCATATTTGGCTCATCTTCTCAGGCCTTGTTCCCAGTCTTGTTGCCCGGCCGATGCATATGGCCTTGGCCCTGCCATGGATATTTATTTTCCGTACGCAGAATTTTCAGCAACGGATGTTTGGCACAGGCCTTACGATTATCGGCATTCTATGTTGTCTATATATTGCGCTGAATGAGGGACCACTCTCTGACCAATACGGCTTTATTAGCGGCTGGCATCAATTGCTAATTTCATGTGCCCTGCTTGGCATAACAATAGAGATGGCCCGCAGAGCAATCGGATGGCCTCTGCCTTCTATCGCGATCCTCTTTCTTCTTTATGGATTATTTGGTGACTATATTCCCGGAGAGTTTGGCCATGCGGGCATTCCAATTAACAGCTTTCTTGGAACATTAATCATCACAGAAGGAGGGCTGTGGGGGAAGCTTACAGGCGTCTCTGTTTCCATTGTTGCTATCTTTGTTATTTTTGGCGCAGTTTTGAATGCAGGCGAAGCTGGCAAAGGATTTATGAATATTGCAGTGGCGGCTGCAGGAAGACTGAAAGGGGGCGGCGCTAAGGTTTCTGTTCTCGCATCAGCTCTTTTTGGGTCTATTTCAGGTTCAGCCTCTGCCAATGTTGCCTCAACCGGTATGGTTACGTTGCCCGCAATGGAAAAGCTAGGATATCCAAAGCGCGTGGCAGCTGCAGTTGAGGCTGTGGCCTCTACCGGAGGGCAGATTATGCCACCTTTGATGGGTGCTGGAGCATTTGTCATGGTTGAGCTAACGGGCATTCCCTATGAGCACATAATTTTGGCGGCGTTGCTTCCGGCTATTCTCTATTTTTGGACGGTTTGGGTTGGCGTGAATCAATATGCTGAAAAATATGACCTGAAACCCTATAGCGAAGATATGCAGCCCTCACGAAATGTCATCATAAAAACAACATTATTTTTTCTCGTTCCATTCTCGATATTGTTAGTGTTTATGTTCATCGGGTTTACCCCTCAATATGCTGCTGCTTTAGCTATTCTAAGTGCCGCCTTGCTTCTCCTAATAGGATTAGATTTTAAGTTCGACTGGCAACGGGCAAAATCTCGGTTCAGTGATGCAGCCCTCTTCTCGGGCCGGCAAGTCGCTATGATTGCCTCAATTATTTTATGTGCCTCACTCATCGTTGGCGTGCTGGGGATAACCGGTTTAGGCATAAAAATTACCTCGTCAATTATCTCCATTGCTGGCGACAATTTATGGCCTGCACTGCTGTTAACTGCGATCGCTTGTATCGTGTTGGGGATGGAAGTGCCGACAACTGCGGCTTATGTCATCTGTGTTTCAGTAGCAGGGCCTGCTCTGATTGACCTCGGTCTTGAGCCACTTATTGTGCATTTATTTATCTTTTGGTTTGCCCTTTTATCTACCATAACGCCCCCCGTTTGTGGCGGTGTTTTTATCGCTGCAAGTATGGTCAATGAGAATTGGCTCAAAGTGGCGGCCTCAGCCATGGTGCTAGGGTTAGGGTTGTATATCGTGCCGTTAGCGATGGTAATGCACCCAAGTCTCATTCAGCTGAGCAGCACGCCGTTTTTATCGTTGATGACAGGATTGCAACTAGCGCTGGGCCTCCTATTGCTGGGCAAAGGACTGATTGGCAAAAAATGGAGCGTCATCAGAATAGGATATATCATATCAGCTCTTGTCATCATTTTTGCCTTCGACCTAGCCTCACTAGTAAGCCCCATCTAAGAGAACATAGCTACAGCCGCGCTTTATTTGGTGAGCCCAGATTTTTTGTGAGCTTATTAAAAGCTCCAACAGAAGATGAACTTGTAACAGCCAGTAGCTCTCACTTGAGATTTTCACTTACTGGTTACTACTGGTGGAAACTTTTCCTAAGTGCCGAGGGGAAACGATACATAGAAATTGACAATCGCGACATTCTGTCGCACCATGATTCTATCACGCAGCACCACACTATACAAAATTGGAAAAAGAGGGTGCTAGCAATGATAGCACTCGGTAGTGACAAATATTTTTGAACGGTTATTGCCGAGTGTTCCCTCTGGCTTGCGCGTTGGGTGAAATAAATGACACCGTTTGTTCAATCGTTAATAAAACGCAGATGTTTGACTGTTTTTGCAACAACCTCCCTACAGGAAGTTGTCAATGTCTTGGCCAATAATAGCATTGGAGCCTTAGTGGTGGTTTCCAAAAACGGAGCGATTGAGGGTATCGTCTCTGAAAGAGACATAGTCAGAAGGCTTTCTTGGAGTGGCTCTATCCACAATTTAACGGCCTCTGATGTTATGACCAAAGACGTACTTTCTGTGACAACGAATGTGACATCATCAGATTTAATGCAGGTCATGACAGAGAATAAGTGCCGGCATTTACCTATTGTGAGTGGTAGCCGCCTTGTTGGGATGGTCTCGATTGGTGACGTTGTTAAAAGGCTGCTTGAGAAATACAACGCAGAAGTTGAACAAATGCGGTCATTTATTAATTCATAAGCTTCAAAAGGGTCCCATACCCCAAAAAAAACCGGCCCTTGGTCCCTTTGTTAATGAGCCACTTTCAAAAGAGTGGTTAAAGGGTCTGGTGTAGTTATTGTTATTAGGCAAACAAATAGAGGGTAGGCTCTATGGTTGAGTGGATAAGAGGCAACTGGCGTTATACCCTTAGAACTGATGGCTTGATGGCTGAAATTCAGGTCGACCACATAGTTGGCTTTGAACATGAAGTTATGCCCTATCCAAATGGCTACTTCACGATAATAATTTTATCCCGAGAGTTTAACAAAGATGAAAATATGGATTTGGAACTCCTCAAGATAACTGGGCTTGCTAAAGCTGCTTTGAAAAAGCGAGGGTTTAATGAGTTTCAGTTTCACTTCGAATCTGTGGATTCGGAAAGCCTCAATGGGTCGAGCGAAGAACCAACGCCATAGCAGTCGAAACTGTTCCAGATAGTTAAATGCCTATGGGAGTTGCGGCACTGTAATGTCGCCAACCTCTTCTCCAGCCCAGTTTAAAAGCTTTGGTTGGAAGACGCTCTTAACCAAGTCATCTATGGCGTAACCTAAAGCCTTGATAACTGCTCCTATCGCAACCTCTGCGCCTCTTTTGTTTCCATCCCTAGCTTTGACCATGGCTCCCAGCCCTAGTTCATGGAATGCAGCAGAATAAACACCCTCAGCACCTGTCTTTACGGTAATTGCTTCGCCATAAGCTAAGTTAATTGCACTACAGGCTCTATCATGACCGGCAATATATAGTGGCTCTGCTGCTATACTTTTGCGTATTCTCTGACAGGCTTCATGCTTTATTTCAGGTAGTTCGCCGCCACCGGCAAACAGAGCAAATGCTCTTGCCCAATTGCCCAATGGGGCTGAAAATACAGGAGCACCACAGCCATCTGTACCATGTGTGTACTGCATCAAATCTAAACCAGTCATAAACTCCAAAGTGCCCAGAATCTGTTGTTGGGCGATATTTGTAAGCGTTGCATAGCTGGAAGTAGTGCCATTCATCAGCTTTGAGAGGATCAGCATGCCGGCATGTTTGCCGCTACAATTATTATGGACTTTATGAGGTTCATCCATACTTCTGACCTGTGATATCATCGTTTTTTGGTCCATCGACCAGTGAGCACCGCAAGTCAGCTCATCAATTGATATGTCAAACTTACCGAGTAACTCGGTTACCGCCTCAGTATGCAGCGTTTCACCGTTATGACTTGCACAAATCAATGCAACCTCAGCTTCTGAAAACTCAGGAATATCAGATGACGAGTTTAGAAGCTCAATCAGTGCTATTGACTGAAGTGGCTTCATTGCCGAACGCGGAAAGATGATACTTTCTACATCGCCCATGCCCAATATAACTGACCCATCAGCATCGCAAACGGCAATATCGACCTCATGCAAACTCTCTTTGAAACCGTTTCTGTTTACATGAACTTGGAGAGGGGTTTGCGTGTTACTTGGTAAATCAATTGAGGAGTTAACCATTTATTTAATGCTCCAAAGAGTGCTATTTGGCTGATTAGTTGGTTTTATGAGTAGAATTATAATGGTCATTGGTCTCTAACAAAGTGCCGTCAAAGCATTTTCTGCATTGATTAGATGCCGCTGTGATTGCTGTGGCCCCATTTAAGGGGCAAAATTCTGAACATATATCGATAAATTATTCGGGTGCGCTTCGTAATTATACACAAAAATGAGGTCAACTTTTCTCACAGCGCAATCTATGAGCACTTCATTGGGATGCGTCTGATAACTTGTCATTATTCATAAAACGAATATTTTTCAATTCTTGGCCGTTAGTTAACATTGTTATATTATGCAATTCTTTGCTGTATTTTTGCAAAATTCCTTTTAGTCTACGTTTAAGCGATTTTAATTAATAGAATATGCTAAGGATTTTCTATGACCCATATCAAATTTTACTCAATGGCTTTTGCTTTTATAATGTTAAACGCATGTGTGAAAGAGGGTAATTTAGGAAGTTTAGAAACTTCTCAAACCACTGCACTTCCCACTATTACCCAAAACGTTAAAAACGCAGGCAAACTTGTGGCGAAAGAAGATCAGCCTTTTAATCTTAAGCTAGAAGTATCTGATGCAGACATTCCCTATGGAGATAGAATTAATTTTTCAATGGTATCTTTGCCAGATTGGCTAGCAGTCAGTATTGATGGAATTTTGAGTGGTACTCCGAAAAATGTGGATGTTGGCAGTTTTGATATTGTAGTGAGAGCCACGGATCGCTCTGGAAAAACTGATGATGCTAATTTAAATATAACTGTTGTGAACGCAAATGACCCGCCGTTCTTTATAACTACAGACCTTCCATCAGCGTCTGAAGATACAGAGTATGAAATCCAATTAGAAGTCTCTGATATTGACTTGCCATATGGTGATAAACTGATTTTTGATAAAATCACTATGCCGGAATGGCTGTCACTTTCAAAAGATGGTCAATTAACCGGTCTTCCTACAAATGCTAATGTTGGGACGCATTTAGTAGGAGTTGAAGTTGTAGATAAGGCGGGAGCTGCAATACAGCGCGAGTTTAAAGTTACAGTCGAAAATGTAAATGACGCCCCCGTGTTCCGCTTTAATAAAAAAAGGTAAATGGTGCACCCGACAGGATTCGGACCTGTGACCTCTGCCTTCGGAGGGCAGCGCTCTATCCAGCTGAGCTACGGTAAAATCAGAACTAAGTTGTTGAAATCTATTTCAGATTAGCAGTCGCAGCCTTATGTGTAAATGCTGTAATTTATCTCCAGAAAGAGCGTTATTGGAGCATGAGTGGAGCCGTAATGGAGCCACATATTGTCAATTTATGAAAATGATTTTGATCTTTAACTACTATGATTTTTAAAAAATGAATAATCTAGATACCAGTATTAATAAAATTGGTTGGTCTTTTGATAACACTTACTCAAGATTAGCTGGTGATTTTTATGTTAATCAAAAACCTGTACCTGTAAAATCTCCAAATATTATTATTTTCAATAAAAACTTATCAAAAGATTTAGATTTAGATTTCACAAATATTAGTGAAGAAAATTTGTCACAAATATTTTCAGGAAACTTATTGCCAGTAGGGTCAGAATCTATAGCTCAGGCTTAT
>ENA-ORDA01001789-ORDA01001789.1-marine-metagenome-genome-assembly--contig:-NODE-1789-length-17322-cov-5.315106_pt1 | contig 17322 bp, 12 predicted proteins | sample MGYA00237778_ERZ508506 | MGnify/ENA primary metagenome ERZ508506 (study PRJEB26177, sample SAMN06267891) | marine metagenome | isolation source: Monterey Bay, California, USA | place: Pacific...
CCCTCCGGGAAACTGCCGTGCTCGAGGTGTGGGTCCCATGCACCAACGGTGATGCCCTTTGACATCAGCGTCTCAGCAAGCGGTTCAGCAGGTGTTTCTCTTGGGTCGCCAACTTCTGCTTTGTACGACCAACCAAGCAACAAGACCTTTGCATCATCAGCAGCGACCTTTGCACTCCACATGATGTCGCTAAGGACACCCGCAACGTGGCTTGGCATCGAGCGGTTGACGGCTCGTGCGGCTGTGATGAGGCCGGCAGGCACGCCGACGTCGGCTGCTCGCTGAATCATGTAGTACGGATCAACGGGGATGCAGTGACCACCAACACCAACACCAGGGGTGTATCGGTGGAAGTTCCACTTGGTTGCGGCGGCGGAGAGAACATCTTCGACATCGACATCCAAAGCTGGGAAGATTCGAGCCAATTCGTTGACGAGGGCGATGTTGATGTCGCGCTGAACATTTTCGATGACCTTCGCTGCTTCAGCCACTTCGAGTTTGCCGACATAGCGAACATCTTCGCTGGTTAGCTTCGAATATAATTGAACGAGTTTCTCGCCAATATCAGGATTTGTGCAACCGATGACGCGGGCCACTTGGCGCACACCGTGGGCTGCATCGCCAGGGTTGAATCGCTCAGGGCAGTACGCAATTTCCACATCTTCACCCATGACAAGCCCCAATTCTTCAACGATGGGCATCCATGTCTGTGCGGTGACCCCGGGGTAGACCGTCGATTCAAGGACAACAATGGTGTTCGAGCCCTTTGGGATGGCTTCGAACACAGCCCTTCCGGCTGCTTCCACATAGGACAAATCGGGCTTGAGATCGTGGGTAATTGGTGTTGGTACGGTCACGAGGACAACGTCGCAATGGGGCACAGCTTCTGCTGTTGACGTGGTGATGTTCCAACGTTCGGTGCCAGGGGCTGGAACAATATCATCCACATCTGGATCGCCGGTTGGGTTCTCTCCAGCCCGGACCATGTCCACAGTTCGTTGTGATACATCGACGCCCCAGACATTGAAGCCAGCGTCATGGAAGCCAATAGACGTTGGAAGACCCACATAACCGAGGCCGATGATGCCTACAGTCGATACCGTTGACTTGCCCATGTTTCGGGGCAATGGTAACTGTTGATGAAACCATTGCTCGAGATTTCAAATAGGTGATGACTTCATTAACAGAATCCCTAAACGGAGCACATGGTTGATTCAGCAGACCAAGCCCCTCTTCGGAGCATGTGGTCTAAAAAGAGGATGACCAATGCACCAATCGCCCTTGTTGTTGAGAATTATCAACACAGAGAACTGGTATCGAGGTTGATTCGAAGGGATTTAGACTCCCGGTTCAGGGGACCTATACTCGGATATTCGTGGGCTATTATTGAGCCGCTTCTTTTGGCACTGGTATATTCATTTGTTTTCGGCGTGATTGTCGGCCGTTCAGACCCCCTTTACCCGGCTATTGTGATGATTGGTGTAATTGGTTGGTCGTTATTCTCTCGTTGCATGACAGGGACTACAAAAACACTCACTTCAAATGCCTCCCTTTTCCAGTTCACAAAGATCCCGAAATCGGTTTTTGCTGTGAGCAACATGATGACCAACTATATCCTCAGTTGCATCTCTCTCTTCGCTTTATTGCCATTCATGTATTACAATGATTTATCATTAAGTCTAGATTTTATTCTGTTACCAGTGTATCTTTTCTTGCTCGCACTTGCCGGCACCACATTTGGGTTGCTAATTGCACCTGCAGCCGTAAGAATCCCGGATTTGGTGAATATTGTTCAATTCTTAGCAAGGGTCGGTTTTTTCCTTTCACCAGTTATGTGGACCTATCAAATGTTGTCTAGTAAATTTGGAACTGGTCCATTCCTCGTCCTTGCGCACCTCAACCCCGTGATTGTTCCAATCACAAAAATGAGGGATATTATATTGGATCAGGAGAGCCAAATACCAAATTATGGCATTTACATTTTCATTGCCACAGTATCCTTTTTCTATCTTTTCGGGACAATGATTTTCCATGTAAAGGCTCATAAAATGGTGGTGGGACTATGAAGGTGCTCGAACTTGAAAACATAAGCCTCACCTACCCACAATCCCGACTTGAGAAAAAGAAAAAGATGACTCCATCAAAAATTGGGCCGATAAATGCCGAAATTTATGATTCTGAGATAGTAGGCATCATTGGCAGGAATGGTTCTGGTAAAAGCACGCTCTTACGAATCATGGGGGGAGTTTTTCCGCCAGATGACGGCATAGTAAGAATCAGCGGAACTATTTCCCTTTTGGCGGGAGTTGGAGTAGGATTTAACAAAAATCTGACTGGAATTGAAAATACCTACTTGTACGCCTCATTGATGGGATGGAAGAAGAAACAAATTGACAACAAACTTGATGATATTATCTCTTTTTCAGAACTTGGGCATCATTTCGAACGCCCGATTAAAACCTATTCATCAGGAATGAAAGCTCGGTTGGGAATTTCGGTTGCGACAGCATTTCGCCCAGATATACTCCTAATTGATGAAGTTCTTGGGGTCGGAGATGCTTCATTCCGTAAAAAAAGTGAACGGCGAGTTCGAGAGATGATCGAAAAATCGGGAACTGTAATTATTGTATCACACTCACAAAATTTCATGGTTGAATTATGTGACCGGATTATATTAATGGAAAAAGGAGAGATTGTTAGCATTGGAAACCCCTCCGAGATGTACAAACTTTACAGAAAATTGTTAGAAAATGGCTCACAGGAATGATTGAATCGTCTTTACAAGGGACTTCACAGATTCATCGATGGACAACTTTTTCCTTGACACTTTTGAAACCAGATCAGGATAATCTGATTTCTTGATCTCCTCTACAATTCGGCTTGCCAGGCGCATTGTAGGCTTAAACTCCAAATTTCCATTTCGGGCGTATTTCCAAAACTCGGGTTCTGATTCCAAAACGGAGCCTAAGAGGGGGTTTGACGAAATAAAGTCCATTCCATCACTAAGAGTATCAACTACTAGCACCCTGGCTCCGTGAATGAGACTTTCCTGTATGACTCGCGGATTAGCATCTCTTCCGGATGTTACAATACAGGTTTTACTCCGAGAAAATAAATGTTGCAACTGCTCACGCGACACTTCGCCTTCATCGAACAGAGTAATGTTCGAGAACGGATAGTTGAACAAAGAATTGAAAATTGGACTGTCTTTTTCATTTCCTACAATAACAACTTTCAGATTGAAATCAACATAAATATCGATATGTTTCATCAGTTGAATGAAGCATTGATGATTCTTAGTTGTCTGTAGGGTCGTACCGCAAAAAATTAGATCGTATGTCCTCTTATGGATATTACCGGGAATACTCGAAACGGCAGGTTTGCTAAAGGTTTGTATCGAAGAAGTGGGGAACACTTTCTTTAACGTCTCGACATTTGTCTTATCATCGGACAGTACCAATGAATACGGCCCGCCGATGGGTTGTTCACGAATGGTTTGGAAATAACGTATTAATCCCTCAATCTCGGTTGATGCTGCTTCACCCGTAGATTTCCTTTGGTGTTCGATGTTTAGCCCCGCCACCAAGTCTTGAACTCTGGAAATATTTACTTCAGCCGCCTTTACTGATTTTTCAAAGACATGAAGATGGGGGTATCGCAAGGATGTCGCTGGATAGTGTAGCCAAAATTGCTGTTGTGATTGAGTTGAGTGTTTGTTGAGCCAATTATGCAGGTTCGGGTAATTGCCTCGAGTGAAAATGATTTCTGAGTCTATGAAACCGAGAAGATCATCCGGACTTGTCAATGTCCAATATGTTGTGTTTCGATCAATCTGGGACCAGCCCCTTTCACTTCCAACAGTCCAATTCCTCTTTTCCTCTTCCATGAACCCATGAACAATATGAAATTCCTTTACACCCATCTCAAGACAAATACGTTTACACATCTGGAAGTAAACATCAGTATTGAGAAATTCTTTCATTTCCTCGCTCAGTTCAGTTTCTGATAACTTCTGTTTCAACTTGGCAAGAGTATCCACACTTGGGGATGTGCCGAGATTTTTGGTTTTATTCCACAGTGCGGGAGTTTTATGGAAAAACACCATTCGTTGCAAATTAAACAGCCCCTTGTGATTCCAAAGATTCAAACATGTGATAATATGATTTTAACATATTTTCCGTATATCTTTCGAAGTTTTCTTTAACCAGATTCTTGTGCATCGTTTCAACCATTTTTGGGTTTGAAATTAACCTTTGAATCGATTCTTTTAATCCACTCCTGGACCGCTCGAAAATCAAACCATTGTGACCATCTTGGACAAGTTCAGGTACAATTCCTACACTTGTTGAAATCACAGGTCGGCAGGAAGCGAGTGATTCGAGAACCGGCATAGGGCCCCCCTCGTGATCACTTGAACAGATCAATACATGATTCTCTGAATAAAAACGACCCATTTCCGCTCTTGGGACTGGTGTAAGTGGTGTCGCAGTGAGTAATGGCACTCCCAAACCTTTGCAGACAGGTTCAACAATCGAATAAAACGCCTTGTTGTCGCCGTGATGGGAGGTAGAGGGATTACCAACCCACATGAACCGCAACTCGTCAGTCGGAGGCAGGGGGGTGAAATGGAAGAGATCACTGTCAATGCCGTTAGGTGTGAAGAATCCATTCCTTAAATTCAACAGTGAACCAATCTCCTTCGAGATGTAGCCCGTTGCAGCAAACTGATTACAAATATTGGTAGCTTGTAAAGCCGTCATTCCACGTTTGATCCATGAGAGTGAATGAACACCCACGCATGTTTTCGAAAACTCAAATCCACGAAGTGACGGACCGTATCGCATGCCATCGAACCATAGGAAAAAGAACACTAGATCATACTGAGACACATCGAAAGATTCGGGGCTGCGACGTATGTTGATGATATACTCAATCTCAATATCGTGTTTCGTTGATGAATTCTTTAACGATTGGGCCAAGATATCGTAAGCCCAACCTGGGCGGTCTGGAATCAGTAAGATTTTCACATTAATCCCCCGAAAAGAATTTCCTCAAGTTTTGCATGCATAGATTGCAAACTGAAATGATTTTTCACATGTTCCATTGCAACCACAGAAGCAGATTTTTGAAACTCTTCGTCCGATATTATTTTCAAGATAGCCTCCGACAGTTTTTGTGCTGTTGGGTTTTTGACGAGATAGCCCGAACCACCGTGAACAAATGTCTCACTTGCACCCCCTGCATCGCTTGAAACAACCGGAACGCCCATGGCTTGAGCTTCGATCAGAACGTTTGGCAAACCTTCGATTAAACTTGTAAGGAGAAATAAGTCGAACGTCGATAATATTTCGACCACATCTTCTCGATAGCCTTTGAAATCTATGTATTCATCGATACCAAGCGTCTTTGCTCGATCAATTGAATCTTCCAGCAATGGCCCATCTCCTACCATCGTGAAACGGATTTTTTTCGAAGTGCTGGCGAGGACTTTTTCCGCAACCTCTAACCACAAAAATGGTCGCTTCACTTCGACGAATCTAAACACTACGCCAATATTGAAAGCCTCATCAGAAGCAGTTTTGGTTGCGGTATGTACGAATTTTTCTAAGTCAAAGCCATTTCTCAACACGAGCATTTTGTTTGAGAATCCACCAAGCCATTCAACATATTTTTCAAGACCGTTTTGACTGTTATGACAAAGATACACTCGATCATCCAAGAGCAGGTCAGAGTAGTTCAATCTCACAAAGCGATTGTTGTAATAGTAATTTGGGCCCTTGTTTGGGAAGGAACTGTTCGGTAGGCTAAATGGTGGAAGGGATCTTGCTGACATTACAATACGGGGAACTCCGCAAAGAAGCCCAGCAATGGCGCCCAATATATTGGTGGTATCTTGCCATAAATGAAGAGTTGTTGGCTTTTGGAGCAGAATGATTTGGACTAACTTTTCTATTTTGTTGGTTATACCAGGATTCATCGGCGGAGCAACAGGGATTGAAGCAAGAAGACGACGAAGGTCGGAAGTCATTACAACTTCAGCATTCCCATTGTTTATTGAATAATCAAAAACATCGATGTCTAGAACATTCACGTCCTCAATAAATGAATTTTCTGATGTATTCACCTTCGTGTTCCAAACTGCAAGAGATTTTGAAAAATTTGGGTTCGATAAACACCGAACCACCTGCCGTTCGGCCCCTCCGAATTTGAGCGAGTTATTCACGACCAAAGTTTGGTCCTTTACCGGAATGTATTGTGGCTGTGATGATGTGAAACTTTGGATGATTTTTCTAAGCACGCGGTATTCGATTCCGTTCTCATCCACATGCTTCGATGAAGCATCCTCAAGGTCTAATTGGTTAATTAAGGTAGAAAAATAAGAAGCATATTCAAAAACTTCGTCACAAGGATTTGGTATGTACTCGAGGTGATTGTACGCTCTTCGCATGAGCGTCAGGTCTCCACTGTTTTTGGCCCCCTCGAGGTAATGTCGTTGGAATTTGTTTGAATCTAAATCACAAAGCATCAAGCCCTCAAGGCGCTCCAATGCTTCGATTGATATTTCTTGGAAAGTATACTTGACTGCGAATTCAAGAATGAATTGCAGCATAAACCCATTGGATTCTGAAATGCCAAGGAAACTTTGGAACACCTTTTGATAGTCTTGTTCCGTCCTAATTAAGCGCAAAACCTGGGTTCTCGTGGGGTTTTCGTACTTCAGGAGGGACTTGAGTCCCTCTAAACCAAGAGCAAAATCATTCTGTTTTATGGCAGAGGATAATTGATTACGAGCAAGTTCATGGTTCATTGAATCTGAAGATATATCCGCCCATTCTACCCATTTTAAGGCCACCTTTTGAGTTTGAATTTGTAGGGAAATTCGTACGATTTCTCGGGCTTGGGATTTGCTAAAGTGGTCCGGTTTGAGTGTTCTTATGAGTTGCCGTGCTGCTTTGTCATCGCCGAGGTACAAAAGCGATCTAAGTTGTAAAATGTGGTGGCGCGGATCATCCCTCAGACCTGATAAACAACTTCGGATCAATCCTGAATGCCTTGTAGCGTATGCTGCCCTTAGGATCTCGTAAGGGGCGTGTTGCTTATACCGCAGATTCATTTTTTCGAGATACGTTTCTATTTTCGAATTCGATTGAATCAACGCTTGTAAGATCTTTGAATGAACCGCATCATCACCGAACCGTTTCTCACAGTTTGCGATTCCTTCAAACATGGATTCGAAGTCTCCTTCTTTTGAGCACACAACGACATACTCAAACATCAAAACTCTGTGGTGAACAATTATTTCTTTGTTCAATTTGAGTAAGTCGAGTGCCTCGCTTCGTCTCTTGAGCGTAAGCAGCGCCCTCGTTACAAGATAGAGATCTTCGCTGTCAATGAGTTCATTACGATAAGCAAATGGAAGATAAATTTCCAACAATTCGGCATACTTTCTCATTGCAAAATATTCTTTCACAGTCTGTATTTTTGATGAGTTCTCTGACGATTCCACAATCTCTCCGTTTTGGCCTAAAACCGTCACAGTACGATGGGCTTGTAAGCCGCTACGCTTGAAATCTTTGAGGATTTCAGAAACAGGCCACGCCTTCATTGATGTGGCTAGTGTTCATCACTTCATGAAGACTTTCTCTTAATCGACCTGAGTTTGGATGTTCATACAAATCATTAACCAGCACCGCATCCCATAAGCGTGGACGAGTATCTTGAGATTTCACGGACCTCGAAGCGGGAGGAAAATCTCAAAAATGAGGTGGAACGGCTTCGCAGCTCTTTCTCCTTCCAATTTGGTAACATTTTCGTCCAATCATTCGAACGACCAGTCACGCTCCCCCTGCTTCCATTCAAAATTATTGGTTTTATGGCAAAGAAGGCGTTCGGTAAAAAAAATCATGTCACGCCACCTACTAAAATTACGCGAGATTGCGTAGTAGGCTATTCGGCGGATTCATTTAGAGGCGTTCACTTTAACAGAATGGAACGAATTTTATCGGAATTCAGAACCCATGGCATTGAGACTGTACATATCACAAATGATAGGGAAATTCGATCATTCAAGAAGGTCGAATCTCATTCGTTGTATTCGATTCCACCGAGATCCGAATTTGCAAGAATGATTCCACGAACATGGAACAAGAAGGTTGAACAAATTGTATCCAGTATTCTCGATACCTTTCACCCTCGAACCATATTATTTGATGGAGATTACCCGTTCCGAGGCATCTTAAACGCAATTTCACTACGACCTGAGATGAATCGGTTTTGGATTCGAGAATCACTATTAAATTTCAAAACCTCAACGTTGCCGGTGGATGGATTCGATACTTTTGATGCAATCATTCACCCAAGCATGTCTCGGCGAGATGATCCTGATACAATTATTGGAAGCAGCGGAACGATATTTTGCAATCCGATTGTAGGCAAATCAGAGCAAACGGGTTCCCTTTCGAGACTAAGACTTGGCATGGTGCAGAGCGAAAATAAAATTGTGTTTGTCCAGCTGAGTAAGAAGATAAAAAATCTAGATCAGGTTTTTCAAGAAATCCTCTCATACGAAGGCTGTAAAATTCTGTGTGTCTCCACTCAGATTCCAAAATCGTACCGACATCACGAACGAGTCGTGAATTCCAATGCTTTATCAATTGATGAAGCAATTTGTATGGCAGATTTGTGCTTAATATCGCCTGATTTTTACAATCTCTACTCCTGCTTCAATCAAGAAAAACCGACACTCTGCATCGCAGAATCCCAACCCCATATCGATTCAATTAACCGAGAGTTCGGAACGAATAAGTTGCCAATCATATTGGTAAATGATGTGACAGACTCGAGTTATTTATCCGATGGGATTGAGCGTCTCTTCAATTCAGATTTGCAAGAACAACTCAGGTATCGAATGAAGGAATACCAACTCCTCGACGGCACCCCTGATTTGTGCAATCACTTGCGAAAATTACACGAATCTAATCAAGTGATAAAGATTCCAGCCGATTAATCCGTTGACTATTGTCCCAAGACTGTATTCTGAGTTCCTCTTGAGGACCATTTGCTCCAATATATGAAACAATTTTTCGTTCAACGAACTTCCGAATTCGAATGTCGATTAAACCTCGTGATTTGGAATACCAATGTGATAGATATGTCAATGAATCTTCGTGATCAAACCTTTGGACGAATCCCTTTGGGAAGAGACCAAGATCTAAGCGGGAAAAGGCAAAAATCAGAACATTTTCATGACTGATTGGTAGTTGACTTAATTTCGTTCTCACTTCACCACTTTCAAGGAGGCGGGTTACGAGTTCAGCGTTTGGAGGCTCAATATCTAGTGCAATTCTTAGCATGGTTTTTCTAAAGCACTTCCAACAAAAATGGCATGGTTGATCGATTGAGCCTCTGATGCATGATTGTGCAAGCGCTCCTATGCTTGATTTTGAGCAAATGATCTCAGTTCCAACTTCGCTGATTCCTCCAGTCGGAAATGAGATTGGTAGCCCCGATTCTGAAAAAACATTCCACCAGTTTTTGTAGTGAGATGTCTCTGTGTATTCTTTATATTGCAATCGACCGAGACCATAAAGCGATTCGAGAACTGTGCCATATGCAATTCCAAAAATATTCAATTTCATAGCCAATAGAATAGTTGGTACACCATTTGACAAATCAGTTGGGAAACCAATTGGTTCTCGAATTGATTCTAAATCACACTCAACAATATGGCAATCATATCCCAATTGTGAGAGTTTGGCCACCGAATGTAAGGCTGCATCTTTCGAATACAATGAGCTACCTTTGTCAGGACGGTCTAGAAAAATTGGAATCGTTGTCGGTGGCAAGACCGAGAGCGCAGCAGTAGAATCTGCACCACCACTGAATGCAAGACCAACGTACTTTGCAGATTCGGAATCATAAGGAATGACTTCTGGGTCCACTGGACTGACCGAAATTTTCATTTTTTGACATGCATCAGCAAATTTTTGACTCACCCCAAATGACATTTTTAGGGACCGATTGAACCAAGGGCGCACCATAAGAAGAGCGCTTAATGCCATGTGGTCTGGATGTATCTCGGAAATTTTCCAAGTTTCTGGTCCTTTCACGTAGCAAGACATGTTGGCCATGCTCGATTTGCGTTGAGTTGGCTCATCCTCCTCGGTTTCAAACCCAAAGCGAAGGGTTCCATTATGCATCGAAACATTCACGTGCATACTAATCGGTTAATTGTTGCAAATACCACTCAACAGTTCGTTCCAACCCTTCATCGATGGCGATACCAGGCACAAAGCCAAGTTCACGTTTCGCCATCTCGATGTTTGCATGCGAATGTAAAATATCGCCCAGTCTCTTCGATTGGTACGACGGTTCAATCGAAAGAGCATCGGGATATTCGATGCCGACATTCTTTCGAATGCCGTAAAATAATTCATTCACTGTTGTCATTCCACCATATGCCAAATTGATCACTTTACCGTTTAGAGGTCCCAACGATGTACGCATGAGGGCGGCTGTGTTTCCACTTACAACATTACTGATGTGCGTGAAGTCTCGGCTTTGCTCACCATCACCAAAAATAAACGGAGTTTCTCCGTTGGCAAGACTCATGATGAATTTTGGGATAACTGCAGCATATGGCCCATCGGGATCTTGGCGCTTACCGAAGACATTGAAGTACCGAAAGCCAAGGATTTCGATGTCATAACATTCAACAAAGGCTTGTTGAATCAATTCCATTGAACGTTTACTCGCTGCGTACGGCGAGAGAACTTCACCAACTTTAGTTTCTGTTTTAGGGAGGGTTTCATCATTTCCATACACAGAAGAGCTCGAGGCAAAAACAATTCTTCGCACTCCCGCTTCAACTGCTGCACGGAAGACATTCACAGTTCCAGAGATATTGATGTCAAGACTTGTGATTGGGTCATCAATGGATCGAGGAACAGAACCCAATGCGGCTTGGTGGCTGACGTGAGTGCAACCAGAAACTGCATTCTTGCATGTTTCAAAATCACGAATATCGCCTTCGATGAAACGGAATAAGGCATTATCCATAAGATGAGAGATGTTCTCTAATTTCCCCGTCAATAAGTTATCTAATACCGTGACTTTAACTCCACTTTGAACCAAGTGTTCAGCAAGATTTGACCCAATAAAGCCGGCGCCACCCGTAATCATGACATGAATCGGTTGCTCATGAATGGAGTTACTCATGTCTAATCCTACCGAGAGTGCTTCTTCAAAGATTCCCTATCAACATGAACTAAATTGTGTTTTAGGGTTAGGCTGACCAGCGCCGTAAATTTTTAACCCATCGCGCTGTGTATAGTTCATGGTCGAAGGTAAATTGCCAACAGCGACTGTGATTGGGACATGCCGAGTGCATGACACACTCAAAGAAATTGATTCCTTGGGGTTAATCAATTTGAACAATGGTGGCATGAAATCATTCGTACATTCCCTTCCGGAAATATTGCTGCGACTCGAAGTTATGCAACAAAAATCAGAGTATTTACGGGACATTGTGGATTTACAGGTTGGAGTTCGCTCGGGTGTGAGGCTTAGGCCTGAAATCGATTTCGATCTTAATAATTCAGACATAATTGTGATTGAAATCTCCTCTCTAAAAGCTATATTTTTCAAAGAACACCCATTACAGTTCAATGAAGTCAATCGACACCTTTGCACTCCACACGGAGAATTTGGTGTTCAATTAAGAAATGAAATCGATCTAGCATTTCGAAATGGTAGCGACGAAATAGAAATTCCAAATATTTCAATGCCTGAATCAATGCCTGAGAAATACAAGCAAATAATTTCGCGATTGGTACCATCTCTCATGAATGCCGAATTGGTGAGATCTTACCTCAGAACACTAGTTGAGACTGTAGATAATATTCCTATTTTGTTTGTTAACCACATCAACATTGATGGACGAAATGGTGAAAAAATTTCATCTCGAAATAAACTATGTCAGATAATAACCGATTTCTGTTTGCATAATGATAATTCCCTTTTTGAGCCTGCGGAATTGTTTCAACTGTATCAGAAAAAAGAGTTATTGGCCAAAGATGGGAACGACTTAGCCCATTATGCCACCTCAGCTCTTCAAACTGTGGGAATGGCACAGTACAACAAAATTACAAACATTATCGCCGATTCATCATCTCGAAATTAGAAAAAAAATTATTTGGAAAGATAATCTGCAACCCAAGACATTCCAAGCCATTTTGTGGATGGGTTTGTTTCCGATACCTCTAAACTAGTAATTTTCTGAATTGCTTGATGAATTGATTTAGCGTCTCTTTTTTCAACCACAATGCCCCAGCCTTCCTTCTCTGCAACTTTGCATCGTGCGAGTTGATCGTCCATTCCTGTGTTCATGTTTGGATAAAATATAGTTGGTATTCGACTGGAACGCATCTCATGGAATGAATTGTAACCGCCTGCTTGAATGGAATAATCAAATCCTTTGAAGTAGATCCCGTTTGGATAATCTCGTAAAATGCGGACACGTTCGTTTGAGTACGTGATACGTTGACCAAGTAGAGACTCTCCGATGACAATCATTGAATTGGAGTTATTCTCAAGCAACGCTTCAATCGTAATTCGAATCTCAGATTCAATATCATTAATTTGACCTGCACCAAGCTGAACATACCACACTTCTGCAGCATGTGGAACACCAAGGCGGTTGCGTGCTTCTTCTTTCGAAAGCATTTCGTCCTCCTTTACAAGCAAAATTGGAGGGACCTGCACAACTTCGACTGAGTGATCTAACTCTTGTTCTTGCGCTGTAACGGCGTCGCCTGGATGGATCACAGTGTCAAAATACTGTATGCTGTCGAGCGGTATCTTCGAGCCTTTCTTGAACATACCTCGGCGCATCCACGCCTTTCGCATGGATGGGTTTCTTCTAATCGCATTCAACATTCCCCGGTAAGGATAAGCGCCATCAAACATGAACAATTTTGGTTTGTGAATGTCAAGTATCATCAGCAATTGTTCTTCAATTAAACCGTTCCACTGCGATGAAGACATTTCTTTGAACTTGTACCTTCCTGCTATGTGGTATGTTGGAAAGTCCTCCGAGTATGGAACGTGCAATGTTGGCATAGGTGTGAAAAAGATGACCTCGGTATCAGGTTCATGCTTTCTGATAGCTTTTGCAACAGCGTACATTCTTGTAAAATGCCCAAAACCTACACCATTTGTTGGGAATAAAACCACGCAATTGTTTCTGTCTTCGTCAGTTGATTGGGATGATGCGTGGGGCGATGGAGGAGCGCGTCGCCCTATTTTCTCTAAACCAAGGAGAAAGCAGTGGTACGGAAAGGTCAGAGGTAAGAAAAGCAATTTCCATGGTTTGCGAATCGATGCGGTGAGATGTTCACCCAAACGATAGGTGACTGAATTCTTAAGACGGAGTATTTCTCGATTCAATCGCTCTGTTTGCTTGGCCGCAAGGTGGAGAGAGGTTGTGTATTCCTCTTCAGAAAGTGACGAGGAGAACTCTCTCTCTGTACCACCCATGTATTCGGCTAGGGCTCATACCTAACTGACTTTTCGCATTGATAACAGGTAAACTAATCTCTATTTGGATAGAGGTTTACTTCTTCCAACAGGAACGGAAATTCCATCGGTTGGAGGTATTTTTTCGTCGCTGTTTCCACAGCATCTCTCCAATGCTTGCCGATGAGATCAATTCCGGGGGGATAGTACCCCTCCCACCATTCAAACGATTTTTCCAAATTTCGTGCCAGGTGTGGCGTTCTCGACTCAAGATTTTGAGATTTTAATGCCCAAAGCGCATGCTGTGCAGTCGGCATTGGAACCCGATTTAGAAATGTTTGAATCTCTGCACCATTGAAATCCATAGGACGTCCAAGGGGTCCATTTTTATTGAAGCATTTCCAACATTTCCCGCATCCTTCCGCTCCATTCCCTCGCAGGCAAGAATTGATGTATTCCATAAAACCACTATTTTGGCAAATTCTCAATGCTCCTGCCTCCGAGATGTGATTGATTGGGAACTCCAAGTGAAGGCCTGCGGCAGCAAAACGCTTCTTCCATCGACACCAATAGTCTGATTTCGAAAAATCGCGGTATTGAGAACCTTTTTTCAGCCAAGTATTATCAATTGGAGTCCCATAAGCAATTCTTCCTAAATTAAGAGTGTCTGCAAGCAGAATTAAATGGACCCCTGATGCGAAATCTGTCGAAAAACCAGCAGGTTTTCCGAGGTTTGTGCGCACAAGTTCGTGGTTTGAAGGAACTTGAAGAATCGTGCGAGAGGTACGTTTTTTCCAAACACCGAAAAGGCGGTCTGCTAAACCATGATTGAGTTGAGAGGGAAATGACCGCCGATGGTATGAGAGAATCGTAGAGTCAGGTAGGAGAATTGCTGCCGCAGTGGAATCAAAACCTCCCGAATAGGCGAGGGCTCCACATGTCCCAAATGGCCTGTGCTCTGATATAGAATCTGGAATACCAATTCCCAACGGCCGAAGAACGACGTTCAAGGCAAGAGCAAGAAGATTCGGATGAGTTGTGTGTAACTGGAACTCAGTGGGCATTTCCCAATAAATCCAACCGCTTGGGTAACGCAGCCAGAGCAAATGATCTTCCTGATACCAATTTGCGAGAAGGTCATTGGGGTTCCATTCTTTTTCCACATTATTTTCAGGTACTCGTGTTTCAATTCCTAGAATGACTGAAAGTTTCCATTTTGCTTTTTCTTTGTAGTTCCCACTGTCCATTCCGGAATATGTATCGGTGAATGCAATGAGTTCTTCCCATCTTTCATCATTGTAGAGACTTCGAATGACAAGATCGCATGCGAAAGCATGATTTGTTGGATCACCAATCTCATTCATGGCCATTACCCTTGCCTCTAAAAAAAGATTACGATTGTATGCGGACCGGATTCTTAGACGTCTGAAGGCCGCCCTAGCACTCGAAAGTAGACCCATTACGCTGTGCTTGGCTCAAGGGATAATGTCACTTTCGGAATTATGTGCTTGAGTTAAGAAAGGTCCGAAGACTATGAGTAGAACGCCCTATCATCAGTGATTGATGCCAAGTCTTGTCCGAAATGAGGAAGTCGGATTAGACATTTGTTGGATCACAGTTCGCAGAAAAAAGGATTTGTGCTCAACGACAACATTCGCGCTGGCCAATGGGCTTGTTGATTCTGGCCACAGGTTAACGTTGCTTAACCCCGACACAGAACAAGACCACGTGGCTCAGTTATGGAATCAGCATAAATTGGTGCAGTCTAAGAAGAAAGGATTCCATGCTTCCAGTTTGGCCTCATCCGCAATTGAGTGGCTCAAAGAAAATGAAGATTCCGATTTTGATGTATATTTAATCGATTGGCAAGTCGCAAAAAAAATAGTCCCTTATCTCAAAACCAATAACAAGCGGATAATTTTGATGGATCGATCACCACCTGCAGACATATCCTTTCTTGGAAAATTGCAATGGAACCATTGGAAAAATGCTTGGCGATATGTGAGAAATGGAGTCATCGAGCGAGGGTGCGTCGTCTCGCCAAATCACAAGGAATTTGTGTTATCCACATATGGATTTTCAAAAGATCGGATCCATGTTCTTCCTGCAGGGGTGGATCTTGAAAGATTCAAAATTCAAAAGAAACGGGATTCAACAGAAATGCTTCAGTTCATCTATCACGGTCGACTTGACAAGCACAGAGGGGTCCTCGCTCTTCCTATCTTCATCCAAAAACTAGTGAAAGTGGGCGTAAAAGCTCAGCTGACATTGGTGGGCGAAGGGAATGCTCTAAGTTCTTTATTGGATATGGAAAAAAATTGTTCTTGGTTAACCGTTCATAATAAGATGGATCAAAAAGAATTGGCAGATTTATTGTCCAAACAGCATATTGGATTTCTTCCAATGCCAAAATCAAAAGTTTGGAATCTTGCTAGCCCCCTCAAAAGAAGTGAATATCTCGCTTCTGGTCTCTTAGTGCTTGGAATCGATCATAAAGGACACTCATTGGAAAATACTGATTCCTCATGGTATAAGCTCATTTCACAGGAAAATTTTCATGACCTTGGAATTGATTGGGTGAAATCGCTAGATAACTCGAGTATGAGAAAAGGGTTTCAAGAAGCAAGGAGATATTCAGAAATGAACTGTTCTTGGGAGAAAACTGTTGATGAGTTGGAACGCGCCATTCTGTTCAATCATTCGAATGATACAATTCGTTCCACTTCTTCGAAATAATCTCGATTGAATATGGTTCAGAATTGAATTCCACCAAAGGTGGGTTGTTTAGAATTCGTCGAAGGACGCCACTCCATTCTTCCACTGTATGAGTGACTTGTTCAACTTCGACAGGAAGAGATGTAAGATGTGCAGACGCAATCACGGGCAATCCACATGCTAAAGCCTCAATCACAACCATGGGCTGACCTTCGTACTTCGAAGGAAGAAGCAAGGCTGTCGAAGTCTGAAGTAATTCCAATTTTTCTTCTTCAGAGATCCATCCAAGAGCTTCGACATTTTTCGAAGTGGATTTCTTGACGCCAGACATCATTAATCTAAGAGAAGGATATTCCAAGGCAAGATTTGCTGCAACCTTGGTCGCGAAATCATGACCCTTTATTTTGCTATTTCGCCCAAGTAATAACAATTGATTTTGCTTCCGAACCTTACTTGAATCCTTATATTTAGGACTAAGTGGGTTGTTGATTGGCTTGACACTACCCAGTATAGGGGAGAGGATACGTTCCCAATCTTTACTCAGTACGACGACTTGAGCATCGGTTGTTTTGATGTCAAAGCGGAAGCGCTTTGCTCTAGGAGAATTTTCTCCGCCAAGCCACTGATCAAATTTCCCAGAATGAATGTGCACCACAATTTTGCAACCTGCGGCATGTGCAAGCAATGCAAACCTACGTTTGCGCCACCAGGACCAATCCGCTGCCGTATGAAGATGAACCACATCAGGTCGTTGTGTTGGATCGTTGAGCGTTCGAATGAGGGTGCTTCTCGCCTTTCGGTAGGCCCTCCATTTGGCCCAAGGCGAGCCCACAACATGAGAAGCAAGCAGTTCAGCCTCCCAGCCCTCTGGCGGGTGTTCAGCTAAGATTTTCATGACGTTCGCCATACCACCTGGTGAATCACATGGACCGATGTGAAGCACCTTAGGCATGGTCATTGCACAGGGCATTGGGTTGAAGATGTACCGCCCAAAATCGACTGTGCAACCATTGCTTACAGGGGAGGTATCAAGGGGGGAGCGTTGCTGAAACAAGCATGGTGTGGATTCCTGCGTTTGCAGAAATTGGCTTG
>ENA-ORDA01001790-ORDA01001790.1-marine-metagenome-genome-assembly--contig:-NODE-1790-length-17311-cov-4.129860_pt1 | contig 17311 bp, 20 predicted proteins | sample MGYA00237778_ERZ508506 | MGnify/ENA primary metagenome ERZ508506 (study PRJEB26177, sample SAMN06267891) | marine metagenome | isolation source: Monterey Bay, California, USA | place: Pacific...
CAGAGACTAGTAAGATATTAGACATTTAGTATCATGTTTTTCGGTTAATCCTATTTCTAATAAACATACAGAGTCTACAACTTCATATCCTGCTAATTCACATAAGAGTTTAGCAGCTGTCATAGTACCGCCTGTTGCGTATACATCATCTACAATGATGACTCTACCTGAGCCTTTTTCCATTTCAATACAATCTCTACCATATTCTAATCCATACTCCATTGAAACTAAATCACTAGGAGGAAGTTTTCCTTTTTTTCTTATCATTTTAAAACCATCATAAGAATGATCAGCAAGTGCTGCTGCAAATATAAATCCTCTAGATTCTATACCAACCCAGTAGTCAACTCCTACAAAGTTACATAACTGTTTCATACCTACTAAACTATGCTTAAAAGCATGAGCATCACCTATTAAAGGTTGAATGTCTTTGTATACTATACCTTTAACTGGATGGTCAGGTATATCTTTTATAAACTCTTTATACTCCATTATTGTTTTTATTTAATGTACGAAATTTTTTTTAGTCCATACGTTTTTTTTAATGTATTTTTTTAAATATCTAGTTTCAACTTCCCATAAAAATTCTAGAGGGTAACAGTCTATAGTTCCTATAGGGTAGTTAACTGGATCGTAATAATCATAACCTTTTTTATGGTAAAACCTCTCAGTAAAAGTATTTAACTGATCTTTATAATCTTTTTTAAGAGTAAGAAATTTACAATTGGTAGCAAATTGCTCAAATATAACTGGGTACACCATAGGAGTTGGATGTGCTCCTGGTTGTGCACAATGGTCACCTAAAAATGGTCCTGATCTAGTATCAGCGTAAGCAAAGTTACCGTACTCTTCCATACAGAATTCATCGTACCCACCTGTATCGTTATCTTTAGATTTATAAAAAGACCAATTATATTTCTTTACTTTTTCTATTTTAGTTTTTAAAGATGGGAAGTAAGACTCTGCACTATAGGAATTAATCAAAGCGCCATCATTATGGTTACCTAATGAATGATGCTGGATTGTTTCTGTTGATTTAAGATACCTGTAGATAGAAGGAATAAATTGTTCACCTAAAGGATCTGTAAAGTGATCAAACATACTCCACATACTCGTAAAGTTATAACTTATGTTATTAGATTCTAAATAATTTCCTGTATCTTTTATAAAGTCTAAGGTTTGTTTATACTTCTGTTCTTCAGTTTTATAAGGTATTAGATCTTTAAATATAGTTTCTCTCCAGTTTTTAAGTTTTTTAAATTCAGGTTTAGACTTAAAAAAAGTATTATCGTAAACTATTAAAGGACGTATATATAGTTCCTCACCTATTTTAGTCAACCATGATGAAGGGTAGACACAATGTTCTATTCCAATGTTATCATGTATATAATTTCTAATTGGATCTTGATATGCTGTCTTATTATTGTTAAAGCAATGAACTTTTGGAGAGTATTTAGAAGAGTCACTAAATATAGTTTGAAAATCAATATCGGGAAAATCTTTAGCCCAAACGCTCTGTCTTTTAAAACAACTCCATTGAGTTAAGCAATATATTTGTTCTGGTTTAACTCCTATATCTAAAAGGTACTTTACTGTATGATTAGTACTAGCATTAATATACCTGTTATCATATCCTCCATGTCCTACTCCTATGTGTATAACTTGATTATTTTCTCCGTAATTAAAAGGTGTAACATTATTCAATATAAGATTAAGATCTGGGTTATCTTTTTTAATTTGTTTTATATTAGTAACACTAGAAATTGATCTAACAATGTCATATGGATCAAGGTTAAGAGGATTTCTTAACAAGGCTGATGCACCATGTCTTTCATAACTACATCCGGAAGTAATTATAAATTTATATCTTTTTATATATCTGAGGTTCATTTAAAAAGGTACTTTAAATTATTATATTCATTTGGGAATACTGATCCTAATTCTTGTTTCATTCTATCAAAGAAAGCTGCAGTATGACCGTACCTGAGAAAATGTTTGGTTATCCATAAATGGTACCACTTTACTTGTTCTTTTAATGGGTCATCTGATTTACGAACAAACTCTTTGGTTATTGGATTAAAGATTAAATTACTGAAGGTATTTACTTCTAGTCCTTCTATCTCTAACAGCATCATAAAAAACTGTTGGTCAAAGTATACCCTTTGGTCGCTTCTTGCATCTCTTCCAAATATATTACGATAGTAATTTGTCATATTTGTCGAAAATTTATGAGAAAAATCTTGATTATTAAAATACACAGCTCCTGTATTTGCTATTTTATCTACATCCCAATTATCATATTTTGTACCACCCCATCCAAAATCAGGGTCTGCATGTGGAAGGTAAGTCTCCAGATCTTTTTCTTCTAAATGGATAAAGCGAACATCACACTCCAGCAATTCCGAAGGAATCGCAGATTTAAACATAAAGTCATGATCCATTAATATAAAAGGAGTTTTTATGTATTCTATTACATAATTTTTAAATGCCCCATACATAAACGGAGCCATCGGATTTTTTATTTTATCGAATTCAAGACTTATATCGGTATCTACTTTATCCCAATATTGGTCTAAATTGTTTTTTACTAAATAGTTTTTGATTGGTTGGTTGCAGTATAATTCAACCGGCCCGATATATTTGCGGTAATATAGAGCAGACATTACCATTACTATTATTTCGTAGTTGGGTAGTCTGATTTTATTGGGGATATTGTAGTAACTGTGGACTCCTTTTATTGCCATAACTACATATAAATAGATAAAAAACCCCGCCGGTTAGGGCAGGGCTTAGTTGAAAATGCGCGTGGCACTTCGTGAGAGGAGGAAACGCCCTACCCCTTCACAGCGTCCATGTTCGCTTTCTTGTAAGGTGTAATCAATTTCTTGATCTCTCCTGCTGCTTTTCTAGCTCTTGCTTGAGAAGCTTTAGTAGTTCCACCGTTTTCACTTTCTAAGATTGCGAAGTTCTCTGCAATCTGTTCGAATAATTCTTGTTTTGCACTCATTGTTTTAAATTTAAAATTAACCTAACAGCATATTGGGATCTATTCCTCCTGCTGTATCTTTTTTCTCTTTACCTTTACTCACTACTGCTTCAGTAATTAATAACGTACCTGCAACTGATGCTGCATTCTCTAAAGCTAATCTGGTAACTTTAGTAGGATCAATAATACCTTCGTTGAACATATCAAAGAAATCTTCTTCTCTAGGATTATATCCAAACCAAAATTCACCTCTGTTTTTAATTACTGACTCAATGTCTCCAATCTGATCATTAGTATAACCAGCATTCTCTAAAATTTTATAGAAAGGTCTTTCACAAGCATTAATAATTATATCGTACCCTACTGCTCTATCACCTTCTGGTGCTGGAGAGTCGTCCAATTCATTATTTAAAGAATCTGTAAGCCATAATGCTGCGTTCAGAAGAGCTACTCCACCGCCGGGTAAAATACCTTCTTCTATTGCAGCTTTAGTAGCATGTAGAGCATCATCTACTCGATCTTTCTTTTCCTTCATTTCAATCTCAGTTAAACCACCAACATGAACTAAAGCAACTCCTCCTACAAACTTAGAAAGTCTTTCTTGAAGTTTTTGTTTGTCATAAGGGGAAGTAGTTTCTTCTATCTGTGATTTAATCTCTTCTACTCTGATTTCAATATCAGCAGATTCTCCTTGAGCATCAACAATTGTAGTCTGATCTTTTCCTACTGTAACCTTATTAGCTTTACCTAACCATTTAGTATCAAACTTATCTAATCTCATACCTTTTTCAGAAGAAACTACAGTAGCACCTGTTAGAACAGCTATATCCTGTAGCATATCTTTTCTTCTATCGCCAAACTCAGGAGCATTTACTGCTACAACAGGCAAGATACCTCTCATCTTGTTTACCACAAGGGTACTTAATGCCTCTCCTCCAATATCTTCTGCGATTAATAAAAGAGATTTATTCTGACTAGATACTGCTTCTAGTATAGGAAGTAGCTCCTTAACATGTTGAAGTTTCTTATCAGTAATAAGTACGTAAGGGTCATTTAAGATAGCCTGCATGGAGTTGTTATCTGTAACGAAGTAAGGAGACTTATAACCGCGATTGAATTGCATACCTTCTACAGTTTCTAGGTATGTTTCTCCTGTTTTAGATTCTTCGATTGCAACAACTCCATCAGACCCTACATTGTCCATAGCTGCAGAAATTAATTCTCCTACTTCTATATCATTATTAGCAGAAATAGTTGCTACTTGTTTAAGTTGGTCTTCCTTAGTAATATCTTTAGATTCTATTGATAGGTAGTTTATAATATCTTTAACAGCATCATCTATACCTCTTTTAATATCTACAGCATTAGAACCTTGTTGCATTCTATCTAATCCTTCTGAAAGAATAGATTGAGCTAATAGAGTAGAGGTAGTAGTACCGTCTCCTGCTTGTTCAGCAGTTTTGATAGAAGCTTGTTTTACTATCTGTGCTCCTAAGTTTTCTACTTTATCTTTAAGTTCAATAGACTTAGCAACTGTAACTCCATCTTTAGTAGATACAGGATTACCCATATCTTGTTCGATGATAACATTACGACCTGATGGACCTAATGTAGCTGTTACTGCATTTGCTAATTTATCTACTCCGTCAGCTAGTTTATTTCTAGCATCTTTTGAAAATGTAATCTTTTTAGTCATAATCTAAGTCTGTATTTTCTGATTGTTTAACTACTGCTAATATTTCTCTATCTTGAGCAATATAAAATTCTTCGCCTTCAAAGTCTATTCGAAGAGTTCCTATCTTAGGAACTAGTACTACATCTCCTACCTTGCACGATCTTACTGCATTAAGTTGTCCTGTTTCTGTATACCTACCAGGACCTATAGCAAGGACTTCTCCCATTTCGGGTTTTTCTTTTCCCATATCTGGGATAACTATAGAACCGTAAGTCTGTTCACCTTCATCTATAGGTTTAATCAGAATACGATCATTAGTTGGTTGTAATTTTGTGGTCATATATAACTTTATTTATTATTAATATAAGATAATTTATTAGAAGAGCAAACCTCAGAGCAGGTTTATTTAGCTAATTTTCAAAGTTTTTGTTTCTGAACCTTTAGCATAAGGTATAACAATTTGTAACAGTCCGTTTTTAAACTCGGCTGTTGCTTTTGATAGATTAAATCTACTATCAATTTTCCAACCTAAGTTAAATGATCTTTTGGCGATACCTCTATGGATATATTCGCCTAAATCATCCTCTTTAGGTTTATCATAATTAACTCTGATTATATTACCCTCAATAAGAATTTCGATATCTTCTTTTGAGATGCCAGTACAAGCTATGTCTAGTCCTAGACCGTTATCTCTTTCGTAAATATCTACTGGGTGGGGTAATTTGGATTCTGCAAGAGGTCTGTATGCTCCTGCGTCTTGGAAGAAATTCCTTACTAAAATGTCGAACGGATTTCGTTCTCTTAAAAATGTATTCATATCATTAAATTTGTGAGTGCCTAAGCTACTCGGGTTATTAAAAAATTATCGCTCTGAGGTCGATCTTCTTTATTATAAATATACGTAAAAAATAATTAATAGACAACTATTACTTTAGCTTTTCTTTCCATATAGCAATCGTTCTATCTAAACCTTCGTCTATACTAACTTTCGGAGACCATCCTAACTTAGATGTAATCTTATGATTAGTAGAGTTTAGAAGATATATTTCTCCTGGTCTTTCCGGTTTAGTGTTCCAATTTACTTTACCTTTCCAATTAAGCTTATCAGCTATTATACCAACATAGTCTTTTATCTTAAGAGCATTATCAGGTCCAAGACATAGAATTTCTCCTGCTACTTTGTCTGGGTTATTAATTACTTCAACCCATGCTTCTAGTAAATCATCAATAAAGATAAAGTTTCTATATGGTTCTCCATATCCTAAATTTATTTCATTAGGATTTTTAATCATCTGAGTGATAATCTGCTCAGTTACAAAGAAGTCATTATCCTTACGTCCATAAGCATTTGTCTGTCTGATTGCTGTAAATGGAATACCGTAACTTCTATAAGCATACTCTAAATACTTTTCACAAGCATATTTAGCTACTGCATAAGGAGCATTTGGATTAGGAGGAGTTTGTTCGTTGAAAGCTATTATATTCTTTTCTTTACCTTCCTTTATAAGGTCAGAGATTGGTTGCCATCCGTATACCTCCATAGTTGAAGCGAAGACAAAATTCTTAAGGTTCTTTAATCTTCTACTACCTTCTATAAGGTTAACAGTTCCTACATAGTTAACCTCTGAAAATGTAATCTGTTCGTAGAAACTTTGTTCTACTTCTGTACGTGCAGCTAAGTGAACTATTATTTCAGGGTCTGCATCTAGTAGTTCATGTTGAACTGCTTTATGATCTCTAAGATCATTTTGTAATAATGTTATATCGTGTTGTTTAAGTGTTTCTCTTAAATGGCTGCCAATGAATCCTTGCCAACCTGTCATAAAAATTCTCATAATTTAATTTTAGCTTCTATATTAGGGTCTGTATTTTCGTTTACGTATTCAAAAATATTTTCTATATGTTCTATATCTTTTTTACTTTTAACTGAGGTCAATTCGTTTGCAAATCTTAACTCAATATTATTCTCTACAGCTAAGTTAAGTAACTCTACTCTTCTTTCCTGATTATCAGGTAAGCAATAGATTGAGCAGATTACAATACCGTCAATATTATATCCTGTAATGTATTTTTCTAGTCCTGGGAACCAATCATTGTATTCGTTCTCAAATTGGTAATCATTAATTTTAATATTAAACTTAGAACAGTATTGATCGATAGTAGCTCTCTGCATAGGTAGAGGTATACTGTTAGAAAATTTGCTGTTCCATCCAGCGTAAGAAATCCATTTCTTATCTGAGGTGTTAAGGTTGTTTGATTCTCTTTCACCAATAAATCTAAAATAACCTCCAGGTACTTTTCTATGATAGTGACCTCCTTTCGGTAAAATTCTACCATCCATAGACCAACGTGTTATGTCAGATGAATTGTTAATGTTACCATGAATATGTTGCTGCTGGAAGATATAGGTTTCTCCAGGTGATAGTTTAATAGGATTTGAACTCTCTAAACAATTTTTTTGAATTGTATCGTAATCCCATTTATTTTTATAAATGCTTTCTGTAATCTCAATACTCTTGTCATACGGTGCAACCCACATACTATTACTATCGTATACTTCTGTAAATGGAGTCCATATAGTTCGTAAACCTAATCCATTACCTACCCAAATGCCTTGATGAAAAGCTAACAACCTTCCTTTAGAGGCTTGATTAGGTACTACTATTCTTATAGTAAAATACCTTTGTATTAACCATTCTTTATATCCTATATTTTCATCTACTATATGACTAAAGTATTTATCTACTCTATCAGCAAACTCATCTGTACCGCATGCTGCTTGACAATGTCTTCCGAGTTCTAAAATTTCATTAGATGATAATATTTCATGAACTTTTTCTAAAGAATTAATTTGTGGAAACTTTTCTTTAGCAATTCTTAACCAGTATTCCGGCCAGTTATGTTCCGTAAGGTCATACTTAACCGTTACTCTATCACATTCAGGTTGCAATTTTTGATAATTCATACGTATTCAAATTTTTCTATCTTGCCAAACTTACCTCCTAAAACATCGTTTCCAAGTGAATTAACTATTCCAGAAGGTTTATAAAGTTCGTTAAGATAATGTGTTGCGTATTTAACTTTTCCTAATGGAATAGGATATAACATCCAATCTGGTATTTCTGCATTGTTTCTCCATTCTTGAAACTCTCCCTGATCATAAGCTCTCAATAGCCTAGTGTCTGGAAAGATACTCAAACCACCGTCAATAAAATCTAAATTAACTACGTCGTATTCAACAGCATTATCGTATTCATAACATGCATTAGAATAATTCTTACCCTTTATACTAGTATTAATAAAGACGTCAAAATCGTACCAGTAACCAACATAACTATCCTTTACTTCTTGAGCAGACATTCTAGTAGTATTGACTGAGGATTTTTCGCCGTATTCGTTGAATATATCCCAATAGAAATCTATATACTTTGTATGGTCAATTCCAAATTGAGATTTTAGTGCTTTTAAATCTAATGAAGCTCTATCAGAAAACATAAGACTTTCATAAAGATGAACCCACTTATTAATTAGTTCTCTACCTTTATTAAATCTTTCTCTATCTATAACCTTAAAGTCTGATTCTAATTTATCGAAAATGGAAAGGTTATTACTATATTGATCAGTTTTAAATTCAAATAGCTTTTCTCTATCTAAATTATGGAACCATGAATCTTTGATTCCTGTTAAAGTAAAAATTCTATGTATGTAATTTAGTTCTTCCCATTTAAGATTAGTAGAAGCTTTATAAGGAAATTCACTTCCTTCTATACTACTATTTACTATATCTATACCTTCATTTATTTTGGTACTACATTCTTCTTTATTATAACCTGATAAAGATTTCATCATACCTTCATCAGTATCCTTAAAATCTTCAGTATGATTTATAATCCTATTTTCAGAAAGTGTAGGTAGGTAATTAGATGAATTAGGAAAGCTAGCTTCATGCCATTTTTCAGTTACTAAGTTATCTAAAAGATCTATAGTAATAGAACCAGAAGTGAACTGAATTATAACTTGTTTAGGCATTGGTATTAAAACTTGTTTTTAACTTATAGTAATAAATAGTGAACTGACTAGGATTCGAACCTAGGACCCTCACTTTAGAAGAGTGATGCTCTATCCAGCTGAGCTATCAGTCCTATATTTTTAATGTCCTTCTGCCCAGTTATTAGCTATCTCAGGAGGTGCTTTCAAAGTTACTCCAGGCAACTTAGTAGTATTCTCCATTATCTCTTGTACGTAAGGAGCAAACATTTCTGCTTCATTCTCATTTACGTTTATAATCAACTGGTCATGAACTTGTGCCTGGCATAAAGCATCTATACCTAGCTCTTTAGCTTTTAAGTTAATCTTTCTAGCAGCTCTATTTACTACCGCTGCAGCTAATGACTGTAACTGAAAGTTAAGGCAGTTGTTTAGACCATTTCGATAGTCTCTATATGCTTGAGTAACTTGATCTCTAGGAGAAATAGTCTTAACTATCTCACCATCTTTCCTAATATACTTAGGAGGTACTTGAGTCTCTAACTCTTTTCTAAATCTCCAATCCATCATACGGTCTTGAAACTTATCATAGAGTCTTTGAACTTTAGGTAAGTGACGAATACGTCCTACATAGTTTTGTATTCTACCATAAGCTTTGACTTCTTCTCTAGATCTTTCTCTCCATTCCTTAAGTTGAGGGAACCCATCTAAGTAACCTTTTACTAATCCTTCAGCAGTCTTTTGATCTACGTTGAGAGACATTTTAAGAGCATAGGCTTCCATTCCATAAGCAATACCAAGTGAATATGCTTTAGCTTTATTACGTTTAACAGGATCTAGTTTCTTTAGATAGTTATCAGCTTTCTTATCTGCTGATACTCCTTCTAGCTTTTCAGTTTGAATAGCAACAGTAGAGTAGAAGTCCCATCCTTTATTAAAGATCTCTTGCAGTTTCTTATCTCCTGTTACTGAAGCAAAGCAGTGAGGTTCAAGAGATTCGTAATCGGCATCAATAACCTTCCTGCCATTTCCGGCAATCAAGAAACGTCTAACAATATTAACGTACTTCATGATTACAGGAGCATCTTCTCCTTCTTCTAAAGGTTTAGGTAGCTGTTGAGCATCAGAACCATATCGACCAGATACAGTACCGTTTTGCTTAAAGTAGAAATAGTATCTACCGTCTTCCTGACGGTCTCTAAACCTGTCTACGTAGGTAGATTTAATCTTAAGTAACTTATTATATACTCTAAGATTCTCTGCCCAGGAATACGTTTTAGCTAACTCTTCTACCATAGACATATCAAATTTATCTCTACCAGACTTAGTATTAGCACCTGATACTTTAGGTTGAATTCCCATATAACCGAAGACTATTTCACCCAGATGCTTTTTAGATTGTATATTGATATAATCTCCATCGTTAGACTCTTTCCAGAGGTTCATAGAGATTCTAGCTTTTTCAACGTCTTCAATAAGGGTATCGTCTCCGGTTAGTAGGAATTGCTTGACGTTTGAATCTTCTAGTTCTTCAATATACTTAGCGGTAAGAGAATACTTACCAGTTTTTTCAGATTTAGGTAAAGGTAGAGAATACCTTTGTACTAATCTTTGAGCCCAGTTACCTTTATGAGATACTGGGTAGTTTTCCATAGATGTAGCTACTACCCATTCTTTTACTTCAGGTATAGCTAGTAGAGACTTCATTACTATCTCTTTATTCTTTTTCTGATCCTCTACAATCTCTCCATGAATCTTTTCTATCAACTCAGTATCTAAGTCTACACCGTAAGCTTCCATAGGAACGGTAACTTCACGGTAGATAGGCATAACCTCATCTTCAAAGAAAAACTTCTCTAAACCTTCTTCTTTGAGTTTTCCCAAGTATAAATTACATATACGTAGAGTAAGGTCGGTATCAGCAGAAGCATACTTACTAAGTATGTCCAGGTCAGCCTTATAGATCTCAAAACTTTCTTTCGTAACACTTCCTCCATTATTTTTTATTGATTCTTTTAGTACAACTTGCTCTTCGTTAGCAGCTTTTTCAACATCAAGTCCTAACGCCTCTTGGTTCATAATAGCAATAGATTTTAGTCCAAAAGGATTACCAAAACCAAATGCACCTTCTTCGTACACAGTATGTACTAGAAGTCCAGTATCTACCCAAATATCTTGTAATAAGTTAACACCGAAGTAGTTTTTTATAAACTGAACATCAAACGAAGCGTTATGAAAAACTAGTTTCTTACCTAATAACATCTTAAGTAAGTTTTTAGATAGTACTTCAGTTGAAGTACCGTCAATAGTCTGTAAATCCAAAGTACTTTTCTCGAAGTTCCATACTAGAGTAGGTAAATAGAAACCTATACCTTCATCTCCTGATATAGACCAGCCGATAATTTTATCTTTACGGGGATTAAGACCAGTCGTTTCAGTATCGACTGCAATGATGTCTGACTCTTCAATGTGTTGGAACATTAACTTTAACGTCTCTGAGTCTTGGACGGTATAATACTTTTTTTGTAAATCTGCCATGTATAACCTTATTATTTATAATAAAGATACGAAGAAAATATCAGACTACAAACTATTTAAAGACTATATTTGAATACCCATCAGGGTAGGCTAAAGTGTTTCCTTTTTTACCTGCTAATCTAGAAGCTTGGCTTCTTCTAACAGAGTTTATTTTAAACTTAATACCTTCGGGAATGTTAGTATCTCCTTTTACTATATTAGCAAATCTATCACCATTAGTAGTAAAGATAAGTAAACAATCAGATTTAGATTTCTCTAAATATTCTGAAAGAATCCAAGGACCCATGGTATTATTAAACTGAGGTGTGGTTAGAGTACTGAATGCTTTAGATGCAATGTTTTTAACATTAGTTCCGTAGATTGCTTCTAAAAATCTTTCAAACTGCTTTTTATCTTTTTTAAATATATCATTAAGAGGATTAGTTTTATCCCACATATAATCAAAATCATGTGGAATACTATTTAACTCTGTAAATCTTTGAACTTCTCTATCTATAGAAGCATCATTATTATAAGCATGAATAGCTGCAGTACCTGCTTTAACTTCTACTCCCCAACCACCAAAGTTTATATCACCTCCGCCTCCAGCTGATCCTTTGACTTGTTTGGCATCTTTGCCTAAAAGAGTAAGAGCAACTTCTCCAGGTCCAATAGCATCTGAACCAGACTTAGTAACGTTCATTGCCATCTTAATAAGATTAGCATACATTTGTTTATTTCTAACTGGTGAAGGAACTAAATCTTCAGTTTTACCTACGAATGTTCTTTTAAAAGTATTACCGTCTATTTGGAACTTAGGATTCTTTAATATTTGTTTAGCTACAAAAAACTGTTCCTCTGTGGTAGCTCCAAGTTGTCTGAAAATAGAGATAGCTCTTTTATATAAATCCTTATCTTTATCAGAGCCAGCATCTTTAATATAATCAGATTCAAACTCTGCATCTAACAGGTCCTTCATAAAAGAAGATTTAACCTTGTTTAAGATTTCAGGATTGTCTGTCTTATCAACTAGTTTTTTAATCTGAGTTTTTAAGTCTGCTTTTTCAAAAATAATGTCAGCGAGTTTCATTTCTTTCATCTTTGTACTAAGTATAAATATTCGTTAACTTTACCTTTCGGAGTTATTATTTTATTGCCAGTAGTACTTTTTCCTAATACACCAAGCACATTAGTTTTATGATCTACAGAGTAGAAAGTTACGGTCCCATATTTACTAAGTAAACTTAACGTATCTTCTTTACTTAAAGCACTATCTGATGAGTAACTTATAAGGAATGTACTAGTAGGAAAAGTATTTAATAAATCTACGAAACCTTTTTCAGGATTACTACTATACCATGGGTTATTATTCATAACCTTCTCATCATGTACACCTTGCTTTTTTCCTATAGAACTTCTATCTATCCTTCTTTTAGCTTTACCTACAGTCTCAGGTTTATCCCATTTTACTACACTATCGTAGATATGATAGTAGGATGGATACCAAACATTTTTAGAATATGGAGGATCCAGGTATACTACATCAATATCAGCTTTCTTCCATTTATTATCAAAACAATCTTTATTATAGACTCTACCTATTGGTCCTTCTATTACGCCAGGTATTTGAAATAGTATATCACGATAACTTCTATCACACCATTCTTTGAGGTATGCCTGTTGCTGACCTGTAGTATTGTCTACCTTAGAAAAACTAAATAAAATACAGGCTATCAATGCTCTCCTAGTTATATTATCGATATCTAAGCTATCAATAAAATCTCTTGCAGCGTCAACTTTGATAGTATTTTTATATTGCATGAATCTTCCATCACCTCTATCATCAGCAGAAGTATCTCCATGATAGTTTTCTGTAAACCAACCTTCATACCCTTTTAGGTTATTCATTTGATCTAAATAAGGTTGAAGTGATTTAGGATCTGGGTGTTCTAAGAATAGACTACCGTAACATTGAGATGCATCAGAAAGATCGTTTGCAATGACAACTTTACCGGCTGATCTAAAGCTTTGAGCAACTCTAGTAGTTCCGGTAAACATATCCAATACAGAATCAAACTCTATATCTTTTAGGGCGTTATGAATAGAAGGAATAATCTTCTTCTTAGATCCCATATAGGGAATACCGTAAGTTTTAGTATTCACCATAGAGATCGAACTTCATTGGCTCTTCTTCTGGAATCTCTACTTCTTGTTTTTCAATAGCATAAAGTTTACCATCGAGAGGATCAAGTTGGTACGAACCTTTGAACTTAGTTTTACGCATATACATTGTAAGAGCCATTACAAGTCCTTCAATAGTAGTTCCTTGATCGATTACTAACTCCCAGTTATCACCAGGAGGTTGCCTTTCTGCTATAAGAATCTTATCTTCTTGAATCTCTATTTCAGCCATTACTGTCTTAAAGTTTTACGGATAGTATATTCCGGGTTAGTAAAGAACTCTGGTATTAAGCTGTTATGAGTAGCTCTGATAGGATTAATATCTATACCTCCTCTACGAGTATACAAACATGATACCATTAACTGATCTGGTCCAAATCTTTCAGTCAAATGAGCAAATATCATTTCACAAATCTCTTCATGAAAATGACTTACAGTTCTATGACTAACAATATATTTAGCTAACGAATCAGCTCCTGGTAAACTACCACCTTTCATATAAATAAATACATCCCCCCAATCTGGTTGATTAGTTACTCTACAATTAGACCTTAATAGATTAGATCTTAATTTTAACTCATCACCTTCATACTCAGCTTCTTGTAACTGATCTGCATCTGATTTAAATGCTGTAAAGTCTATTCCATCTAAATCAACTACCTCTCCTAAATCCTCATAATCATCTGAAAAAGATAAAGGTTCAGTTTCAAATTCAGAAGCATAGAATGATACAATGGTATTAGTTTCTAGTAACTCATCTAGATCTCTTTTTACTCTTGCCTCTATTCCAGCAATACAATCAGCAGCATTATCTCCAATCTGAGTCATATTAAAAGAGTTTAAATATAACTTAATAGATTTAGACTCTACGTGATTCTCACTATCACTAGGACAAACTATCTTAAGCATCCCTGCTACTGGTTGACCTTTAGTTGTAATAGCTGATACTTCGTAACAATTCCATGTATCTACTCCTACAAAGCTATCAGATGTTAATCCGTAACCTTCTCTATTTAAGTATCTTGGTATTTTTACTAGTAGCTCAGGAGCATAGGTATCTTTGTACCCAGCACCTCCTACAGTTCCTAAATGTTTAGATGCAATATCTACAACTTCTTGATAATTTTTAACTTCTGCCATATTAACCTTTAAATAATTGTTTTTTACCACCCTCATAAACATAAGCGTGACCGTTTTCTATTAATAAATCATTAAGAGATTTTTCTTCTCCATCTATGAATATTTCTGCAAGTACTCTACCGTACTTACCTTTACCGTAAGATTGTATTTCAAACTTACCATCATTCATCTCTAGGTATTTTTTCGTAAATTCCGAAGCAAGTAAACCTTTAGCTTTTTCCTCTAGGTTTCTTGTTCTCTTTTCCCAGGTATCAACACCTTTAAATCTTAACCTAGCTTTTACCCAGGTACTAAATCCTAAATCGATCATAACATCTGCTGTGTCACCATCTACTACTCTTAGTAATTTTGCTCCGTATCTAAACATTTATAAATATTAATATTTGTTCTACCCTTTGCATAGGGGAACCAGTTATCGTCAAGTAAGGCTGACGTACACCTTCTAATACTGCTTTAAACTCTTCATCAATATCTGTTCTCCACTTTTCATTTACACTTCTAACTCCATCATCTACAGAATCAAATTCTATAGGAAAATAAATATAATGAGTATATTCATGCTTTATTCTATTCCAAGTATCATTAATATACTTGATTGTTCCTCCTCCAACATTATCCATAAATCTTGTATATACTACAACATCCATAAAACATCTATCGAGAACTTGATTATAAGGTTGCAATAAAGCCTCTAAGTGAAAACAGCTAATAGCTAACTGAGTAGCTTCTGTTCCTTTCTCATTAATAGGAAATTCGTAACTACTTACAGTTCTAGTAGACTCATTTACGAATTCATACTTAGGTAATTTATTTTTAAGTAGTTCATAAACAGTAGTCTTACCTGTACTACTAGCTCCTACTAATGCTATTCTTTTAATCATAAAACCTTTTTATTTATATAAAGATAAGAAATTTACTTCGTATTTCCTAATAATTCTTTTAAAAATTCTAACCACAAATATAACGATCTATCCCTCATAGTTTCCCACATCTCCGTTTCTGTAATACCCCAAGAGTTAAAGAATATTTCCTTTAAGACTCTTCCTTCATCTACTCCTGCAGTAACTTTATGTATTACTGCTCCCATTACTTCATGTTTTGCTAGATATGCTTTAAGTTGAGGATCTTTACCTTTTAATTCAGGGTACCTAGTAATCAAACCTGGATGTCCATTGTATATATTAAACTTATCACAAATTTCAGGAGGCATAATTCTTAACCAACCATGTAATGTTATTGTAGCTTCCGGAAAATAAACTAAAAACTCTTCATAATCCTCTAACGTAGGTTTATTAGGTAATGTATAGAATCCTTTTTCTACAATTCTAGGATCTACAGTTCGAAGATCTTCCGGTCTATCGTTAGTATAAATTCTATCAGGCCATCGACCTATTGATTCCGCTATGTCTGCTATTTCTTTACCAGTTTGGCTAAAGAACGTTATCCACATTTTGCTGTCCATTTGTAAACCATCTAAATTTTTGAATATTACTTTTAATATATGTTAATTGATCTTCATTAACTTCATAGTTAATTAATTCAAATAACTTCTGAGATTCTTTATCCCATAGTCCTTGATCTTTATAGATTATTTCTTTTATTCCATGTACTACAGGATTAGATGTATCTAAAGAGTATATCCAATCATAGTTAGATTCTCTATATAACATAAACTCTTGAGGTAAACCACATCCTAATAAATGATGAGGCTTATCTTTATTAATAACATCGTTTTTAACTAAATCTCCAAGTAGCTTTGCACGTCCTAGCATCCAACTAACGTACTTGTTAGGATGCGGACAAACCTCTTCATAATACGAATAATCAAAAGATATAGCAATCATATCTACAGGAGCTACTTTATCCATATAGTCGTAACAGCTAGCTATTGATTCATATGTTTTACCTTGTACTACTCCAATTGCTTTTCCCGGTAGACTATCTTTAGGATACTTTTCAAAAAACTTATGAGCTTGATCACAAGTCTTAAAACATTGCTCTAAAGCATCTGGAACTATATACCAAGTGGGTTTTAGTTCTTTTATCCAGTATGCAAATCTATCAGCATCGAATGCTTCTTCTAATTCAAATATAGAATTATCTAAAATTACTTCTCTACCGTTTGCTAATGCATCTTTAAAGTGTTGAAGGTACTCTTCGTCTTCTTCAAATAAATGTACTAAAGCATAATCGTAGTCTGTAAATTTCTGTACAGTACTAAAAATACTCTTTGGTGATTCGTGTGCTATCTTAATCAATATCTAAATCTTTAAATGCGTTATTTAAATCCATAGTAGATTTTTTTATTGTATCTACTACCTGTTCAAGTGACTTATTACTTGCATAAGCCTCTGCTAGAGCTTTCACTGCTATATCGTAAGGTACATATAAAGTACCTTCTACTTCTTTTTTATGTTCGTCTAAGTTAATCATTAAAAAATTGTTTAAGGTCGGGTCTAAAATAACTAAGGCTTTTCAATACTTTTCTATCTCTTGTTCTGTAGACAACGTACCGTCCTTCCGCAACCTTCTCAAAATGACAGGCCTCACCTTGCTCCTTAGCTCTTTGGCTGACACTCTGTATGGCCTCTTCTTCAGTTTTGCAAGCTTTTGACATATTAGAAGCTTGTACTTCTTGATATGCTGGCCATATCTTATCTTTAAGGCCATGTAGCATAGTACCGTTCCCAAGGGAAACATAAGTAATGTCGCACAAAGCGTCCAGAACTTCCACAATGTCCCCTCTTTCGCAAGCTTCTCTATATTCTTCGAGTTCTTCGAGGATAAAGTCATAAACAAATTTCCACTCTTTGTATTCTGGGATG
>ENA-ORDA01001794-ORDA01001794.1-marine-metagenome-genome-assembly--contig:-NODE-1794-length-17297-cov-3.810859_pt1 | contig 17297 bp, 16 predicted proteins | sample MGYA00237778_ERZ508506 | MGnify/ENA primary metagenome ERZ508506 (study PRJEB26177, sample SAMN06267891) | marine metagenome | isolation source: Monterey Bay, California, USA | place: Pacific...
CGGAGACGAGCTGCCTCATGAAACTTATGTTGCAGTAGAAACAAAAGCTATGGAAGGCAAGATGTTATCAATTGGTGTCATCATTTATGTTGCTCGAGACAGCCAAAAAAGCATTGTTATTGGCCATCAAGGCTCTAATCTAAAAAGAATAGGGCAGCAAACTAGAGTTGAGCTTGAGAAAATGATTCATAAAAAAGTCTTGTTAAAAACTTTTGTTAAAGTTAACAAGAATTGGAATAATGATGCTCAGTATTTAAGTAGCCTGGGAGTTGGCAGCAACCAAGATGCCTCATAACTGGGAGCCTTGTTTTCTTTTGCATGCCAGGTCTTTCGGTGATACATCTATCATTGCAGATGTTTTTACAGAATCTTCTGGAAAGCTCTCAATCATGGCAAAGGGGGCAAAGAATCCTCGTTCAAAATTTTTTGGCCATCTCTTACCATTTTCTGCATTGCGAATTATTGTGACAGGCAAGTCCGAAATGAAAACCTTAACTCAAATAGACTCAAATTTTGTCTCGCAATCTATTAAAGGTCCACATGATCTTTACACTTATCTCTATGTCAATGAGTTGATGATGCGTCTTTTGCCAAAAGGATTGCCTAACCAAGAGCTTTATGACCTTTATCAGAACTTTGTTGAGATAGCGCGTGCTGATGCCATCTCTGAATTCGATTTGAGGGCGTTTGAGCTAGATCTTCTTGATGTGCTCGGCTATGGAATAAATTTTGATACGGAATTTACAGAAAACTCAGAGTTTAAAGAGTCCATAAACTATTCCTATCTGCCTGAAAAGGGGTTTCAACCTTCAAATGATGCGGAAGGGTTTTCCGCCGAAGAAATTTTTTCAATTAAAAGCAGGAAACTTCTCCCAATAGATAAGTTAAAATTGAAGCAGCTATTACAGGTTGCTATTAATGCTTGTTTAGATGGAAGGGAGCTAAGCAGCAGAGAATACTTTAAAAAAATAAGAATATGATCTATGGAATAGGAACAGATCTGGTTGATATGGATAGAATCAAGAAAATGAAATCTATATCTACTTTTGCCAATAAGATTTTAGGCGAATTGGAGTTAAAGGAGTTTACTGCATTGGCAGGCAAAGCTCAGGAATATTATCTTGGAAAGCAGTTTGCTGGAAAAGAGGCATATGTTAAGGCGCTTGGTACAGGCTTTCGCAACCCTATATTCCCAAAAGATATCCAAATTTTAAGAAATTCTTTAGGCAAACCAGAGGTTTTTCTTTCTGCTGGTGCTAAATCTCATGTCCAAGACTTGGGCATCATTAAATCCCATGTTAGTCTAGCCGATGAAAGCAACCACCTTATTGCATTTGCAGTATTAGAAACATGAATAAAATACTTCTCTTAGGACCCCCAGGAGCTGGTAAAGGCACTCAATCAGACCTTATTTGTCAATCATTAAATGTCCCTAAAATTAGTACCGGAGACATGCTTCGTTCAGCAATAGCCTCAGGCAGCGAACTGGGAAAAAAAGTTACTGACATTATGAATTCAGGCGGACTGGTCTCAGACCAAATTATTATCGAATTAATTTTAGACCGCATCTCTCAAGATGATTGTAAATATGGATTTTTGTTTGATGGTGGCATTAGAACAGTCGGTCAAGCAGACTTATGTGTTGAAAACCAAATTGAATTTACTCACGTTATTGAAATTAAAGTCGATGATGATGTGATTGTAGATAGAATGTCTGGTCGAAGAGTGCACCCAGGATCTGGTCGAAATTATCATCTTGTTTACCAGCCTCCACTAAAAGATGGTGTTGATGATGTTACGGGTGAGCCTCTTATTCAACGAGAAGATGACATGCCTGAGACTGTTAAACATCGCCTGCAAGTCTATCAAGATGAAACTAAGCCACTCGTAAATTATTACCAGAAGAAAGAAGCTGAAAGTTCATTAAAGTATATCGCTGTTGATGGTTCGCAAGCAGTTGCAAAGGTATTTAAGGATATTGAACACAGTCTCTAACTGCATGAACATTTTATCCATAGATGTCAGCGGAAATTACTCATCTATCTCCTTATTAATTGGAGATGAGGTAAACACCTTTACCCAAACGCATGCAAGAAAAGATAGACCGGATTGGGATACTTTATTTTCAAGAATTGGTTTTATCTCAAAAGAGGGCTTTGATAACCTTGATGCGCTTGCATTTGCTAGGGGACCAGGTTCATACACAGCCCTGAGAATTACAGCTTCTTTTCTTAAGGCGATAGCAGTTGCGAAACATCTCCCTCTCATTGCCATATCCAATCTAGACTCCCTTGCTCATGAAGCACGGCACTGGATTAATGATGCGCAGGCCAAAATTTTAGTTGCAATCGAAGCGGATGCTAAAGAAAGTTATTTTTGCAGCTATCAAAAAAATAAAGATGAAATTGTTCCCTTAGCCGCAGAATCAGTTTTGAGTATGGAAGATTTATTAGACTTAGCGAACCAAGGCGACTGTTATTTTGTTGGAACAGGCTGGCCTGAATCAATCCAAAGTCACCCAAACTATTTATCGAATGCCATTGGAAGCTCAGAGTCTATTGCGATCATAGCCAAGCAAAAGTTTAATACTGGAAGTATATTTGATCCTGAAGATGCAAATCCTGTTTACTTAAAAACACCTGAGTACCAAAAGAAATGATTTCTGATTTTTTCTTGGCACTGCTTTTGGCTTTAATTCAGGGGTTAACCGAGTTCTTGCCAGTCTCTAGTTCTGCCCATCTATTATTTCCATCATTGATTTTTGGAGCAAAAGATTTTGGTCTTGTATTTGATATTTCTGTGCATGCTGGAACATTGGCAGCGGTAATCTATTATTTTAAAAATGATCTATCAGCTTTGATTCAAGCATGGTTGCCGTGGACAAAAGACCGGAGTATAGAAGATTTTTCTCTTGGACTTAATCTTATTATTGCATCGTTGCCTATTGTCGTAGTCGGCTTATTTTTTTCTAATTTAACTGATACAAGATTAAATGATATTAACTCGATTGCATGGGCTAACCTTATTTTTGCTGGCTTATTGTTTATTATTTTTAAATCATCCTCTCAAACCAAATCTCTAGTAGAGCTAACAATCATTAGCGCTTTAATTATTGGATGTTTTCAGGCATTAGCTGTTTTTCCTGGAGCCTCAAGGTCAGGCATGGCAATTTCAGGCGCTCTCCTTGTCGGCTTGAACATAAAAGAAACTTCAAAGTTTGCTTTTTTATTAAGCATTCCAACAATTTTGGGTGCTTTGATACTTATGCTTGCTAAGGGAGCATACTCAATTGCGGCCAGTGACTTATTAATTTTACTGACTGGTTTTATTGGGTCAGCAGTCATAGCATTTTTAACCATTAAAGCATTCCTTCAATTTGTTGAAAAAATAGGCATGACCCCATTTGTAATTTATAGAATTATTTTAGGTTGCGCTCTCTTGCTTCTATGATTCCAGTTCTTTTTTACTCATCCAATAATTTTAAACTCGATGCAGAAGAGTTAGCCCAAAACCTTGGAACCAGAATCACAATAGATCAGGAGTTATTGACTAAACCACATTTAGAGCTAGCAGAATCTGGATTATCATTTTTTCATCCAGACGCTCGATCAACGAATAAATTTAGAATTGATTTTGAGTCTGGCTCCATGGGTTGGCGCCTTAAAAGAGCCAATCATGAAAAACTTATTAAGAAAGCTCTTGGTAAATCAGATGGACCGTTAAAAATTCTTGATTGCACTGCTGGCATGCTCCAAGACACTCTGCTTTTTTTGACTTTAGGCCATCAGGTTACTGCTCTTGAGCAAAGCAAAATTTTATTTTATTTGTTGCAAGATGCTATTAGTCGAGGTGAGGAGAAGAGCATCTTTAAAAACCTTAATCTTATTCATACAAATGCATGTTCATATGCTGCTAAAGCGCAAAACTTTGATGTAATTTATTTTGACCCTATGTACCCGTTAACAAAAAAGAATGCTCTGAGTTCTGGGCAATTAGAATACATATCAAGGATTTTAGAAACTGAATCTATAGTTAATGACTCTATGCAGGATTTTGAAGTCTTGCAACTAATACCAGCAAAAAAAATGATCGTAAAAAGGCCCGTTAAAGCTAAGCCATTTTCTTCACAGATTAATTATCAAGTGTCTGGAAAAACAACCAGATTTGATATTTACATATAATTAGTAACCAGTTCCGCTGTCACCACCAGAGGATGATTCTTGTGCATAGTGTGATTTAGGTTTAAATATTGCATCCTCAGTTTTAGATGAGGCACCGTGATAACCTTGATCAGCAGGCATATAAAAAGTTAACCCCGGATATTCATTAAACTCATGTGAATGGAAGTTATCACCAGCATCTGCTTGCTTTAAATAGACCTTGTGTGTGTACCCAGATGCTCCTTTATATGGCCCTTTTGACACAGTTCCTTTGACCTGAACGTTGGATGATTGATTTGTTGTATCAATTTTAGCTATGTCGAAAGAGTCTACAATTTCAATTCTACCTTTTGTATACATTCCCGAGTGAACTCCGCAGTGAGGATAAAGGATCAGCGGAGTAGAGGAGTTTACCGTAAGTGAGGATGTGGCTTCATCCCAACCTTGACCTTGAGTAATGTTATTCACTCCGCTGGTATCATTTTGAGTTGTAGATAACTCAAAAGGATGATTTAAAAAAACACTGCTGGAGCTTGGATCGAAAACTATTTTATCTCCAACTTTCGCATATATTACGAGCTCAGTGGAATCTGCATTAATTGAATCAACAGTGTAATAGTCGCTTCCAACATTACCCACTGAGTAAACAGTTGTTGCTAGAGCTGCCTCTTGATCAGTGTATGCAAAAGATGCTCCATCAGACTGATCAATTGTGCTTAATGTTGAGAAGATCATTGCATCAAGCTCTGCATCAGTTGCAGTCTCATTAATAATTTTTTCAAGCAAAGGAACTAATTCTACTGAGGCAACATTTGCAAAGTAGGCATGTGAATTGGTTTCATTATCTGCATATACTTTTTGCAGGTAAGAAGAAACTGATGCAGAAAGGTTTTCCCAGATTGAATTGGACAAGGTAAATCTATTGAATGACCAATCACCTAACAATCCTTTAATAAATGTTGTATCTCCAAGGCTTGTTTCGGAAGTAGATCTATCTACCAAAGCTTGAGCGATTTTATAATTAGTTTGATCGGTTGCTAAATCATTCTCTTCTGCAGGGTCAAGCGAAGACAGCGCATTTTCTAAAATTACAAGTTGGGTGTTAATTGCAGCAACTTTAGCGCTGCCAGCATTTTCTAAATTACTAAATGGATCGGATGAGGTAATGGTAAAGTCACTATCGATATCAAGTAAATTTTTAAGATTGGCTTCACTTAAATCTCTATTTAAATGCAAGAGTGTGCTCAATGGAGAAATAACATTTGAAACATCATTAGATGGTTGATTAAGATACATAACACTGTTTGCTGGGAAAGCTTGGTTGGTTATAACATCAAAACCTTCGTTCGACGCAAGAGCGCCCGTATAATCCTGAACTAGGTTAAATGATCCGTCCAAACTGGAGGTCGTTAATGAACCTGAGCCTGAGCAGACTGCGTTAGGAGTTGCCTCAACGCAAACATTTGCACTTTGCACATAACCTGAGCGAACTACAACGCCGTTGAATGCTACTGAGATGACGTCATCTGATTCGTCGTTGGTCACTGTGATTGAAAAGGCTACAGACGTACTTAAAGTCCCATCGCTAACATTTACATTGAATGAGTAAACATTATCCTTATCTGTGTCAGATGGATCCTCGTAATCTGGTGCGCTATTAAAAGATACAACGCCTGTTGTGCTGATGGACATATTCGATGCGTCTGAACCAGAGAGCGAATAAGTTAGGGGGTTTCCATCAGCATCAGATGCGTTCACCATGAAGCCAGAGGTTTGATTTTCTTGGGTAGAGTAATTGGTTGTCGTATTATTAATACTTGGTGATGAATTTGATGGGGGAGTTGTGTAGTCACCATCGCCTCCACCACCGCCACCGCCTCCGCATGCTGCAACAATCAGCAGTGATAAAGTTACTAGGGTATTTTTCAATATATTTTTCATAGCTCACCAAGTTAGAATTAACTAATTACTTACTGAGCGTCCAATATATATAAGGTTAATTCGTGCCCGAATTGACCAAGACAAAGGCAAAGCAGATATGTAGTGCATTAAATATACAGACTAAGTATTTGTCAATGTAAACTTTAAATGCCTTTTTTAAAGCAAATATAGAGTGTTTTTTTGGTAGTTTTACTACTAAAGTTAAATTATAAGATTTAACTTCTTATCTGCCCATCGCCACTTACAATATATTTGAAGCTGGTTAGCTGATCTACTCCCACAGGTCCTCGAGCATGAAATTTCCCTGTTGCAATTCCAATTTCACCGCCTAATCCAAACTCACCTCCATCAGCAAATTGAGTAGAGGCGTTAATCATTACAATGGCACTATCTATAGAATTAGTGAATCTTTCCTGCACATCTTTATTTTCACTGATGATCGATTCAGTATGGCCTGTTCCATATTTTTCTACATGGTTAATGGCTTCATCAACGCCAGTAACAGATTTAATGCTGACAATGGGAGCCAAGTACTCAGTCGACCAATCCTCCTCGTTAGCTAGCATAACTCTGTCATCCAGCCCCATTGTTTTATCGCAACAACGAATTTCACAATCTAACTCAGCAAGCGAGTCAACCAGCAAAGGTACAAAAGAGTTAGCAATATCTTGATGCACTAGGATTGTTTCTACTGCTCCACAGATCCCAGTTCTGCGCATTTTTGAATTGATACAAATTGAGAGTCCCTTTTTTTGATCTGCATTACTGTCTACATAGATATGACAAATCCCCTCTAAATGACCAAAAACAGGAACTTTGGCGGAACGCTCAACTTCTGCAACCAAGCTTTTTCCACCTCTAGGTACAATCACATCAATTGAACCATTAATGCCCTCAAGCATCATAGTTGCTGCTTCTCTACTTTCTGATGGAACGATTTGAATGCATTCTCTTGGAAGTTCAGCACTTACCAAGGCTTGTTGAAGTGATGCAACAATGGCCGAGGCTGATCTAAGGCCATCTTTTCCACTGCGCAAAATAACAGCATTGCCAGATTTTAAGCAGAGACCGCCAGCATCAGCTGCTACATTTGGTCTGCTCTCAAAGATTAACCCTATAACGCCAAGCGGAGTGGCAACTCTTGATATATTTAACCCATTGGGTCTGTCCCAAGATGCTAAAATTTTACCAATTGGATCTTCAAATGACTTAATCTCTTCTAATGTTTTACATATTCCATCCAGCCTTTCATGATCAAGGGCTAAACGATCAATAAAAGCAGCATCTTTTTTATTTTCCTTTGCTTGCTTTATATCCAGTTGATTTGCTTCAAGGATGTTATCAGCATCTTGTTGAATTGCCTTGATGGCAAAATCAAAGAAACTATTTTTTTGATGGGTTGAAGAGGTGTTAAGGATGGAGCTAGCTTTTTTTGCTTTAAGGCCCATGTCATCAAGATGATTTTTTAGCTCAGCATTCATTTTTTCTTGAACCATGTAGACTTAGATCTAGAAGCCAAGCCTTTAATTGGTTTTTTATTTTTTCCCGATGTAATAACCATTGCACATTTATTTTTTAAACAAATTTCAGCAGCTTCAATTTTAGATATCATGCCGCCTTTGCCCATATCGCTTGCATGGCCTGCCATTTTTTTTATCTTAGGAGTGATTTTTATTACTTCTTTTATTAGTTCAGCAGGTCTTTTTGTTTCGAGAGCCTGTTCAGAGGCATACAAGCCATCAACACTTGATAAGATTACGAGCAAGTCAGCACCAACAAGTTTTGCAACTTTAGCTGCCAAGAGATCATTATCACCAAATTTAATTTCATCGGTAGCTGTGCTGTCATTCTCATTAATTATTGGCAAGCACCCAACTTCTAAAAGCTTCTGTACTGTTTGCTTAGCATTGTTCGAAGAAATTTTTAATTCAGTATCTTTAGGAGTTAACAGCATTTGGCCAATGACAATAGAATATTTTTTAAAATGCTTTTTCCATGCTGACATTAATTCAATTTGACCATGTGCCGCCGTTGCTTGAGATTCTGCAAGGCTAAGATTTTCTGGCAAGTGAATATTTTTTCTGCCAAGAGCTATTGCACCAGATGAGACAACCAAAACTTCTTTATTCTTTTTGCGAAGCCATGCGATATCTTCAGCAATGGCTGCAAGCACATCCTGGTTTACTTTGCCCTTTGGATTTGCAAGCACAGCAGAGCCTATCTTGATGACTATTCGATTGTATGAATTTACATTACGCATTCTTTAATCCAAGTAATACAATATTGAGTTATAAAAAATGATATTTAAACATATTAAAAATATTTCCAGAAATTTCATCGCATATTTGATTTGTATTTTGTTTGCTATCAGTTGCGGAGGGGGTGGTGGAAACTCAACACCGGAAGCTAATCTCCTAACATTCTCAGTTACAGGTCTTCCATCAACAGTCAAAAGCTATGGGCTAGTTTCCTTCCGAGTAAATTCTAATATTGCAGACTGCACATTTACCATTGAAAGCGAAGATTTGCTATGGATGAATTCATCTAATAACTTAATTTTCAACTTTAGAGCTCCAATTATTTATACACAGAGTCAAACGTTTTTATTTAAGGTCTCTGCTATCAATAACCCCGTTCAACCTGAGTGCTCTGGATCTAAAAGCTTTAATCTCAGCGTCACAAGAAATCCAACGCAATTTAGTCCAAATCCAGATCCCATCAATATCCCATATTTATCCTCTGCATATTTTAGTGCTCATGATATTGGGCTTGGAGGAATAGAAATCACGGATAGGTATTCAGCAACAGTTTGCTACCCAACACAAAATGATTGTGTTACATATGAAAACGAATTGTTTGGTCAAGATGCTCACAATATTGCAATCGGTGATTTTAATGGTGATGGTTTTGAAGATTTTGTGGTTGCTTGGGCTATCTTCCCCCACACCATCGATCAAAGTAAAAAAATTTATGGTCCAGTCAATATCTATTTAAATGATCAAAAGGGTGGTTTTGCAGAAGACTTAAATATTTATGCAACCTCAGAAGCTCCAAAGCATCCATTCGCATATAGGCTTGTGATAGATGATTTCAATGGAGACGGTTTGGATGATGTTTTTGCTGGGTCCATGGGCTTGTCTGTAGAAAAGGAAAAGAGCTGGGGCATAGATCCTTACCCACATTTTCTGCTGCTATCGAACTCTTTAGGTAAATTTGAGGAAAGCTCAGCAAATATTAATGATGAAAATAACGGCATGGGACAATTGTGTAGGTTTGCCCATGATGCAAGTGGCGGAGATCCAGACGGTGATGGCGATATAGATCTTTTTGCCTGCAATATGTTATTGCTAAATAATGGGGAAGGTAGATTTACTATTCATCCATATCTCAATTTAGATTGGAATTATGAGCATGGGAGCCCCATGAGCAGCCTGCTAGCAGATTTAAATAATGATGGATTTGATGACATTATTTTTTGGAATTTTAATGATAGATATAATTTTGATCAAATGCCTGAAGAGGGCTTTGCTTTGCTAAGCAATGGCACCAAAGAGATTCAAAACTGGAAAAAAACCCCCATGCCTCCTGGTCCCTTTGGCATCAATGAAACAAAATATAATCATGCCGCAAAGGGAGATTTAAATAACGATGGTTTTATGGATATTGCAATTGGAATTACCAGGGCTAATCCATATTATGAAGGCGCCTATGTCCAAATCTTAATTAATGATGGCTCTGGCAATTTAGTGGATGAAACCGATGCGCGTCTCACAAATCAAGAGAGAGCAGCCAATCACCATGGTGAAAGCAATATCTACATTCGTGATATAAATCTAGATGGCGCCCTTGATATTGTGCATTCGACAAGAGATTTTCAAACTAGCTTTCATGGAGCGCATGTTGCAATTAATGATGGGGTTGGTAATTTTCGATCCCTGCCAAATTCTACTTTTCCTAATCGGCCTGTATCTTTTAACGGAAACAACGAAACACTATTTAAAGGTGTTCCAATTGATGCAGACAAGCTTGGCTGTCTTGACTTAATTTCTACGACCGATAGCTGGCAAAACGCCAACACAACAAGAAATTATCTATTTTCGATTTTAAATACTGACTGCAGTTATTGATAGTGAGAGGCTGGTGCCCCATACCTGAGTCGAACAGGTACTCCCGAAGGAACGCGATTTTGAATCGCGCGCGTCTACCAATTCCGCCAATGGGGCACGGCGATCATTGTAGCTGAGTTCAACATCTTTTAGAATTAGCACCTTGCATGAAAACTGATAAATTTAATTACCATCTACCAGAGCAACTGATTGCTCAATACCCATCTGAAAATAGAAGTGATGCAAGGTTAATGGTTGCACTAGAATCGATTCAGCATGAAGTTTTCAAGGATATAGGAGCTCATTTTTGCTCTGGAGACCTATTAGTTCTTAATCAAACTTCTGTAATTCCAGCCAGGTTGTTTGGAGAAAAAAGCACAGGTGGAAAAATAGAAATCCTTTTAGAGAGGTTTTTATCAGATCGGCAAACTTTGGCTCAAGTTGGATCCTCGAGAACTCCCAAAGAGGGCGCACAACTCATCTTTTCATTTGCTGAAGAAAATTTTGTTGCCACTGTCCGAGGCAGAAAAGAAAATTTTTTTATTTTGGAATGGTCTTCAGACCCGCAAGCACTATTTGCAAATCATGGGCAAATTCCTTTGCCTCCCTACATGAATAGGGCGCCAGAAAAAATTGACAAAGAAAGGTACGAAACCATTTACGCTAATCCAGAAAAAAAAGAATCTGTTGCAGCTCCAACTGCTGGCATGCATTTTGATGAACCTCTTCTTGGTGAGTTAAAAGATCAGGGCGTAGAGCTTGGGTATGTAAATTTGCACGTTGGTGCAGGAACTTTTCAGCCAGTTAAAACAGAAGATATCGAAGATCATGAGATCCACAAAGAACTCGTTGAAGTCAATGCATCTCTAATCAATCAGATTAAAAAAACCAAGGTGAGAGGAGGCCAAGTTATTGCGGTGGGTACTACCTCAGTCAGAGCCCTTGAAACAGCCTGTCAAAATGAGCCCGCACCATTTATGGGTGAAACAGACTTGTTTATTTATCCTGGTTATAAGTTTAAAGTGGTGGACCAAATGATTACCAATTTCCATCTTCCAAAATCCTCTTTGCTAATGCTGGTTGCAGCATTTATTGGATATGAAAGAATGATAAATCTTTATGAAACTGCAATTAAAGAAGAGTACCGATTTCTATCTTACGGCGACGCCATGCTTTTAAAAAATCATGAAATTTAATATTTTTTCTTCTGCTGGTTTTGCTCGGCGAGGAGAATTAGATTTTTCTAGGGGTAAGGTCCAGACTCCAGCATTTATGCCAGTAGGAACCAATGGAACCGTTAAAGCTCTAGAGGTGGATAATATTAAGCAAACAGGCTCTGAAATTATCCTAGGCAATACATACCATTTAATGCTTCGCCCAGGCGATGAGCTTATTCAAAGCCTTGGAGGGCTGCACAAATTTTCTAATTGGGATAAACCCATTTTAACTGACTCTGGTGGCTTTCAAGTCTGGAGCTTAGGCGATCTTGCTAAAATTACTGAAGAGGGCATTAGCTTTCAATCTCCGTATGATGGAAAAAAGTGCTTTATGAGCCCAGAAGATTCTATGAGAATTCAAGCCAATCTTGGCTCAGACATCGTTATGGTACTTGATGAATGCACTCCATATCCATCTGAGCATCAGGCAGCTAAAAAATCCATGGAGCTATCTTTAAGATGGGCTCAGAGATCTCGAGATGCTCATAAATCCAACTCAGCGTTGTTTGGTATCGTTCAGGGCGGCATGCATGAGGATCTAAGATTGCAATCACTGGAAGGATTAGAAAAAATTGGCTTTGATGGAATGGCTATAGGAGGTTTAAGTGTTGGCGAACCAAAAGAGGATAAAACAAGGATTCTGCAATATCTTGCAAAACATTTGCCAGCTGAAAAACCCCACTACTTGATGGGCGTAGGCAAACCAGAAGATATTGTTGAGGCTGTATTTTATGGGGTTGATATGTTCGATTGCGTCTTGCCAACAAGGAATGCCCGCAACGGACAATTAATTACTTCATATGGTGTTTTAAATATTAGGAATGCTCCAAGCAAAGCGAAAGATGAGCCCATCGACTCTAGTTGTAAATGCAAGGTTTGCCAGAATTATTCCCAGGCTTACTTGAATCACCTTGATAAAACCAATGAAATGCTAGGCTCAATTTTAAACAGTTTTCATAATATCTACTATTATCAAAACCTCATGCAGGAAATTCGCCTATCAATTGAAACAGATTCATTCGCCAAGTTCATAAAAGACTTCTATAATATGCGGCATTTGGACGTACCCAAGCATTTAATTTAGGGAGATTGCATGAACGAAGCACAGACTCAATTACCATGGTGGTTACCAGATCCTATTATTGTATTTTTTATAGGTTTCTTGGCGCTCATGTATTTTATGACCATCCGACCTCAACAACAGCGCATGAAAGCCCTTCAATCCATGATGGATGGACTTGAGAAAGGTGATGAAGTGGTTGCTGCAGGCGGAATCATTGGAAGGATTAAAGAAATTAAAGGTCCATATGTCTCTATAGAGGTAAGTGAAAATATTACCTTTAAATTACAAAAAACAGCTATTGCGAATACTTTGCCAAAAGGCACCATCGCATCTATTGACTAAGTAGCACCATGAATAGATTTTCAATCTGGACTTACGCATTTATTTTAATCGTGCTTTCGATTGGAGTGCTCTATTCATTACCTAATTTATATCCAGCCAAACCTGCTATTCAGATTGCTTATACAGATTCAGGTATGTCGGCAGACCAAAGTCTACTAGACCAAGTTACAAAGATTTTAGCTGAGAAAAATATTCCTGCTGAATCTGTGGGCTTGAAGAAAAATAACATAGTTGCAAAATTTACTTCTTTTGATGATCAGTTGGCTGGAAAAGCAGCCCTACAAAAAACTTTGCTTGATCAGGCAATTGTTGCCTTAAATTTAGAGCCTTCGACACCTCAATGGCTAAGAGATATTGGTGGCGGGCCTTTAAAGCTAGGCCTCGATTTATCTGGCGGCGTGCATTTTCTTTTAGAGGTTGATATTGATAGTGCGCTAGACAATAGACTCGAGTCATTGCTTAACCAGTATCGTAAAAAATTTAGAGATGATCGAATCAATGTTGAAAGTTCTAGAAAAGATAATAAAGACTTGTTATTTGCCTTTGTCAGTGACGAAGATTACAACAAAGCTCTAAGAATTTTTACTGAGGACAACGTTACCCCTCTGGGCACATCTTTATATGATTTAAAACTTAATTCGGTAAGAAATCTAGTGGAGCTCGCATACTCTGATTCTGCTATTAAAGAGATTAGAGACTATGCTGTTGGCCAGAACTTAATGACATTAAGAAATAGGGTCAATGAGTTAGGCGTTTCTGAGCCAATAGTTCAGCGTCAAGGCAGCAGCAGAATAGTTGTTGAATTGCCTGGGGTTCAAGATACGACCGCTGCTAAAAAGATCATTGGAAAGACCGCCAATTTAGAGTTCAGGCTGGAAGCTAGTCCAACAACTTCAAGATTACGCAAAGAAGAATTTAATTATCAAGATGAGCGCATGGGGTCTGCTTACCTAGAAAAAAATATTATTGTTGCAGGCGAAAGAGTTACCAATGCAAGCTCAGGTTTTGATGAGAGCGGGTTTGCTCAAGTAAACCTTTCTCTAGATATGCAGGGTGGTCGAGCCATGCAAAAGGCAACCAGTGGGAATATCGGTAGGCGCCTAGGAGTGCTTTTCGTTGAACAAAAAAATAAATCAGTCCTTACCAAGGATGCAAATGGCAATGAGGTAATAGAACAATCATCTTACATAGAAAAAGAAATTATTAGTCTTGCCACAGTCCAAGATGTTTTGGGCACTGCGTTTAGAATAACAGGTGTAGGTTCCCCACAAGAGGCCAGTGAGTTAGCTTTGCTTCTTAGAGCAGGGGCTCTTGCAGCGCCTATGAAGTTTGTTGAAGAGCGAACAGTTGGACCAAGTCTAGGAAAAGAAAATATTGAGCTCGGAATCAAGTCTATTATTATTGGCTTGCTTTCCGTTATTACTTTCATGCTTTTTTATTATCGCTGGTTTGGCTTCGCTGCCAATATCGCTCTTTTTGCCAACGTTGTTTTGATCACAGGATTTATGTCATTGCTTGGTGCAACCCTGACACTTCCAGGCATTGCTGGTATTGTTTTGACCATTGGTATGGCCGTTGATGCCAACGTATTGATATTCTCTAGAATTAGAGAAGAGCTCAAAGATGGCAAGGATCCACAGACTGCTATCCAAGAAGGTTTTTCTAGAGCTTTTGTAACAATTGTGGATGCAAACGTAACAACCTTAATTGCATCAATTGTGCTTTATGCAATTGGAACTGGGCCTGTTAAAGGTTTTGCAATTACATTGTCTATTGGTATTTTAACTTCTATGTTCACAGCAATTATGGGTACCAGAGCAATTATTAATTTGATGTACGGAAATAAAAATATCAAGGAGCTAAGAGTTTAATGGACTTTAATATTCCTTTTATGAGTTATCGCAAGTTTGCGACCGTTGGTTCGTTGGTTTTGCTAGTTCTGTCTATCGGCTCTTTGGGATTAAAAGGTCTTAACCTAGGCCTTGATTTTAGTGGCGGTACTTTGATAGAGGTCTCCTATGAGGAGGCAGCAGATCTTGAAGAAATCCGAGACTTAATGTTTAACAACGGCTTTGATGATTTTCAAGTTGTTAATTTTGGTTCAAATTCTGATGTGCTTATTAAGGTTGCTGATAAAAATGGTAGCAGTCAGCTTGGCGATGTTATTTATAAATTTTTACAAGAAGCAGACCCTTCAACCGAGCTAAAACGCATCGAGTTTGTTGGCCCTCAGATAGGGTCAGAACTTAGAGATCAAGGTGGTCTAGGTATGTTGGTAGCACTTGGAATGATCCTGCTTTATGTGGCATTTAGATTCCAGTATAAATTTGCGCTCGGAGCTGTTTCAGCATTGGCTCACGACGTAGTAATTATTCTTGGTTTATTTTCTTTATTTTCATGGGACTTTGATTTAACCGTGCTCGCAGCCTTGCTTGCGGTGATTGGTTACTCGCTGAACGATACAATTGTTGTCTCAGACAGGATGAGAGAAAATTTTCGTGGGGAAAGAGGTTTTGAACCAGAAGAAATTGTTAATCGCTCCATTAACCAGACATTATCCAGAACCTTAATTACATCTTTAACAACTTTGCTAGTATTGTTTGCCTTGCTGTTCTTTGGCGGCGATATGATTCGAGGGTTCAGTCAGGCCTTAATTATTGGCGTTTTAGTTGGAACCTACTCTTCTATTTATGTTGTTGCAAACATGTTACTTGGCTTATCAATCACACAAGATGATCTTGCTATCCCAGAACCTGAAGGAATAGAATTTGATGACATGCCTTAGTTGGCTTTGTAATTTGGTTTAATGGCTTCAAGCATAGGTTTAAAGCATTTGGGAGTAGCACACAAATAGTGATCGCTGTTTTTATAGTCTGGATTTCCTAGAAAGTCACTTGTCAAAGCGCCTGATTCTTCAGCAATGAGCATGCCTGCGGCAATGTCCCATACAGCCAAGCCTTGAGCCCAAAAGGCATCTAAGCGGCCTGCCGCAACATAGGCTAGATCCAGTGCAGAGCACCCAGATCTTCGAATGGTTAGACTGTGTTGATAGAGGGCTCTGAAAGTAGCTATGTTATCAAAGGTATAATTTTGCGAATCATTTACATGGGATGTGTTGCCAATCAAGGAATCTTTCAAGCTTGAGCGTTTGCTGGCTCTAATTCTTTCTCCATTCAGTTCTGCGCCTTTTCCTCTTGAGGCGCTAAATTCTTCTCTTCTTGTCGGATCAATAATGACAGCATGCTGAGTTTGACCATTCACCACACACGCCAATGAAATACAGTATTGAGGATAGCCATGAATAAAATTAGTGGTTCCATCAATTGGATCTAAAATCCAAGTGGTTTCAGAGTTATTAATTTCATGCCCTGATTCTTCGCCAAGAAAATTATCTTCAGGATAGTATTTTTTAATTTCTTCAAAGACAAGGTCTTCAACCTTGCGATCAACTTCGGTCACATAGTCAGTAGGACCTTTTTTCATTACATCAAGTTTATGAACTTTCTTAACAGCAAATTCAAGCTCAGCGGCTCCAATATTTGCAGCAATGATGGCGACGTTTAGTAATGCGGGCTTTGACATGTCGCATATTGTACTGGAAATGACGATAATAGTTCCATGAATCCAATTAATACATTTGTACAAATTGTTTTGGTGGAAACCTCTCATCCCGGGAATATAGGTTCCGTGGCAAGAGCCATGAAGAACATGGGATTGAGCAACCTTGTTCTAATTAAACCAAAAAAGTTTCCTCACCAAGAAGCCACAGCACTGGCAGGCAATGCCACTGATATTTTAGATAATGCACAGGTCTTTGATTCAATAGAAGAAGCCGTTAAATCTTCTAAAGTAATTTATGCAACTTCAGCCAGAGAAAGAAGCATTGAATGGCCAATCTTATCTGCGAAGGATGCTTCAGTAGAGATTCATCAATTGGCTGCTGAAAACATCAATGTTTCTATTTTGTTTGGTCGAGAGGATAGGGGGCTTACGAATGAGGAGCTTCAAATGGCTAATAAACATATAATCATTCCAGCTGATCCTGAGTATCCTGTTTTAAATATTGCTATGTCCACACAAGTTGTTTGCTATGAATTATTTCAAGCTTCTCAACAAGAGCCTTTGGGGCCTTGGAAGGATTTTCCAGAATACACAGCAGAAGAGCTCAATTATTTAATCCAACACTTCAATGAAACAGTAGAGGCGCTGGATTTAGTTGATAAAAAAAACCCAAAACAAATCTTAACTAGAATGGAAAGAATGTTTAGGAGACTTTACCCTGATCAAATGGAGGGAAACTTTCTTAGAGGTTTTTTAAAGGCTGTGAATAAGAGGATTAAATAAAACTTTAAGTCTTTTCATTGGAGCTTTTAGCTTTTATAATTGCCGCAATCTAGTCCCGTTCGTCTAGAGGCCTAGGACACCGGGTTTTCATCTCGGCAACAGGGGTTCGACTCCCCTACGGGAT
>ENA-ORDA01001797-ORDA01001797.1-marine-metagenome-genome-assembly--contig:-NODE-1797-length-17279-cov-3.178293_pt1 | contig 17279 bp, 18 predicted proteins | sample MGYA00237778_ERZ508506 | MGnify/ENA primary metagenome ERZ508506 (study PRJEB26177, sample SAMN06267891) | marine metagenome | isolation source: Monterey Bay, California, USA | place: Pacific...
ACTGAAATTGATGCCCTTTTATTAGAAAATAATATGATAAAAACTTCAACACCATTACCTATAATAAGGTTGAGTATACCCTGTATACTGGCGTCGAGCGATATAGTGCTTCTGTGGGTACCTTTATCTCAACCAATTCTGCTGCTTTTTGAATATCTGGTAGCTTCGCAATTGGTCTAATAATGTTGCCATTGGTTAGTGAAATCGTTTTTATCGGCACGTCGATAAGCGATACTAGTCTAAATATCGCATTGCAAACATTGCTTGTAGCGGTAAGATTTTTTATCTTTTCAGACCCATTCAATAACACTTTACACTTTTTAAGACCTGTCAATTATAAGTTTATTTATTGGGTTATTAATACCGAGTGGTTCAGTATCAAAATATGGATTTATTTTCGAAAAAGTTATCATTTTTAAGTTTAGGGACAATTTACGCCTAGAATGTTTGTGTTCCTATCGAAAATGTCGAAGTGTTGTGATTCTATGAGTTGATTAAAAAACCTGTTTTTTATAGAAGCATAGATTTTTGAAAAGTTACTGAAATCAGAAACAGGTTGACAAAGATACTAAAACAAACTTATCGTCAAAAGCCTACGAAATGTTTTATTTGGATTATTGTTGTCATTAATCAAGTAACCTTTTTCTGCAGAGTAGGTAACAGTAGATGTTGGATCTCTATTATCATGAACCAAAATTCCATCAATTGAGGTATTGTTATCTTTTTTATGTGCATAAACAGTAAGGCCTTTAGCCGGCATAGAAAACATTCCATCCCTTACTAGCGTTCCCGATAAATCGTGCCGGATTTCATGTATTTTAAATTTTGTATACCTCATTCCGCTTGGACCTAAAAATAAAGAAAAAATTATCAGTAATACGGTAGCCGCTATACCAAAGATAAAAAATGGTTTAAAAAATCTCAATGGTTTCATTCCAGATGTCAGTAAAACAACCATTTCTTTATCAGATGATAGAGTTTGAAGAGCAAAGGATGAGGCGGCAAAAACGCCAAGAGGAATAATTTGCGATATTATATTTGGAAGAACAGTTAGGGTTAATATAAAAAAAGACTTTAAGTCTGCGCCTCGCATAACAATCTCATCTAGCATTTTAAGGACTTGACTTAGCCACGCTAGTGAAAGCATTCCTATCAGAACCATAGTAAAGGCAAACAAAATTTTACTAATTATATATTTATCAATATTTTTCATTTTATATCGTATTATATACGACAAACTATACCCATATGCGATAAATAATGTTAACAGATGATAAAATGATTAATTTTGGAGAAAACTATGAAAGTAAGTTTTGTTAACAAACTGTCTGAAAAAAAAGAAACTTTGGTTATTGTGAGCGATAAAAGCTCAATGCCAAAGATAGCCGGGTTAGGTCAGAAAACTTTAAATTCAATTAATTTAGCAATTAAGAATGAAAATTTTAAATTTAATAAACTTCAGACATTGGAAATTATTTCTTCAGATAAGCTAGGTTACTCTAAAATTATTATCATTGGCCTAGGAGAAGATCTAAGTGTATCTTTAAGAGAATCAGACCTTATTGGGGGTAAGATCACTCAGTTAAATTCTAAAACTAATAGTAACATAGATGTTTTAGTTTCAAAAAATATATCAAATGATGAATCAATGCTTAGAATTGGCTATGGATCAATTCTGGCTACTTATAAATTTGATAAATATAAGTCAAAAAAGTCTAAAACAAATTTCTCTAAAACAATTAAATTGGTATCAAATAAAAATTCACAATCACTATCCAAAAAATTTAATCATAATAAGTCTGTTGCTCAAGGGGTTTTTCTTGCAAGGGATTTGGTAAATGAACCTAGTAATATTTTGAATCCTGAAGATTACGCAAAGCGAATAAAGGGCCTATCTAAATACGGTTTGAAAGTAGAGGTTTTGAATGAAGTAAAAATGAAAAAACTAGGAATGGACTCCTTGCTTGGTGTCGGTAGAGGTAGTCAATATGACAGTCAGCTAGTAATAATCAAATGGGATGGACTAAAAACTAAAAAAACTAAGCCACTATGTTTTGTAGGGAAGGGTGTTTGTTTTGACTCAGGTGGTATTTCATTAAAGCCTGGCAATAAAATGGAGGAAATGATTGGAGACATGGGTGGCTCGGCGGCAGTTGTTGGGCTTATGAAGTCTCTCGCCTTAAGAAAAGCAAAGGCCAATGTCGTAGGTATTGTCGGATTAGTAGAAAATATGCCAGATGGAACTGCTCAGAAACCTGGCGACATTGTCAATACTATGTCTGGTCAAACAATCGAAATTCAAAATACTGATGCGGAAGGACGTTTAGTTCTTGCTGATGCCTTATGGTATGCTCAAGATAGATTTAAACCAGAATTTATGATCGATTTAGCAACTTTAACGGGTGCTATCGTAATGTCTCTTGGTAATAAAATGGCTGGCATATTCAGTAATAATGATAGTCTTTCTGATAAGCTTTTTATTGCAGGTGAGGAGTCTGGTGATTTAGTTTGGAGGCTCCCACTATCAAGCTCTTATGATAAAATGATTAATTCTCAATTCGCTGATATGAAGAATATTGGAATGGGGGGAGCCGGATCAATAACAGCCGCTCAGTTTTTAAAAAGATTTGTCAATAAAGTTCCATGGGTTCATGTCGATATAGCCGGTACGGCAACAGGAATGGAGAAAAATTCTATTAATACGAGTTGGGCAACTGGTTTTGGAGTTCATCTTTTAGATACACTTGTTTCAAAATTTTATGAGTAAAGATTGACTGAAATTTTTTTCTATAAATTAAAAAACTTAAGTATTGAATTATTTTTAATTTCGCTAATAGAAAAATCAATCTCTAAAAATTGGAATTCTTTAGTGCTTTTGGACAATATTGAGAGGATGGAAGAAATTAATGACTTGATGTGGACTTTTAATGATACCTCTTTCATACCACATGGTAGCCAGAGTGACTTAAACCCTGATAAACATAATGTTTATTTAACCTGTAATGAAGAAAATCTTAATAATTCAAATATTATTTTTTCTATTGATGGGATCATTATAAATCAACCAGATAATTGGAAAAGGTGTATTTATATTTTTAATGAGCAAAATCTGAAGGTTACTGATGAGTTAGAATCATATAAACGAGGAATCGAAGATTTAAACTATGACTTAAAATCTTTTGAGCAAGATAATAATGGAAAATGGATTAGCAATAATTAAAGGAGAATATTATGACGTTACAAAGAACTCTATCAATAATTAAACCTGATGCAACTAAGAGAAATATTACAGGAAAAATCATACAAAAGTTTGAAGATGGCGGCTTGTTTGTTGTTGCTCAAAGACGGATACTATTAACTCAGGATCAGGCTGAAGACTTTTATTCTGTCCATAAAGAAAGACCATTTTATAATGACTTGGTAAACTTTATGACTTCCGGACCAGTTGTTGTGCAGGTTCTTGAAGGAGAAAATGCGATCCAAAGAAATAGAGATATTATGGGCGCAACCAATCCTAAGGAAGCTGAGAAAGGAACAATTCGAGCAGACTATGCTCTAAATATTGAAGCCAACTCGGTACATGGATCGGATTCTGAAGAAAATGCCGCTATAGAGATTGCTTTTTTCTTTGATGAAGGCGAAATTAATTCATAGAATTAAATTTTGAAATCTTCCAACTTTTTTATTGCTTTTTCTTTATAGTTAATTTTATCAAGATTAACTTTTATTAAATCTTCAGCGAACAAATGAAGACAAACAGGGTATAGTCTGTGTTCAAGCTCAAGAACTTTTGCTGCTAGTAATTTTTCGTTATCACTTTGGTTTACTGAAGTAACTGCTTGACCAATTATCGGACCCTCATCAACTCCAGATCTAACCATATGAACTGTGCAGCCTGCAAACTTAACACCTGCTTCTATTGCTTTTTTATGAGTATTCAAACCTTTGAATGAAGGTAAAAGAGACGGATGAACATTTAGGTGTTTATTAAACCATTTATTTACAAAATCATCGCTATGTATTCGCATAAAACCAGCATTACATATAAATTCTATATCGTGATCTAGTAAGACCTTATTTACCTGATTATCAAATTCAATTCTACTTTCGTAACTATTATGGTCGATTGATACTATTTTTATTCCTTTCGATTTAGCATACTTTAAACCTTCTGCATCAGGATTATTTGAGAAGACTAGTTCAATAGAGGCTTTGCTATCTTTATTTTCACAAGATTCTATTAATTTCATCATATTAGAGCCAAAACCTGATATTAAAATCCCAACTCTCATTTTTATTTAATCCCTTTTGTAAGTAATTCCAGAGTTATTTTTTTTATTATTAGTAATTTCACCAATCACGAAGTGATTTTCATTAATCTTATTAAGATAGCTTGATATATTCTTAGCATTACTAGGGTCGACAATTACAATTAAACCAATTCCACAATTTAAGGTTTTTAAAATTTCATCTTCATCTATATTGCCTAAGCTTTTTAGCCAATTAAATATTTCAGGTCTATCCCAGGAAGATAAATTAATTTCAGCATTAATTGATGTGTTAGGAAAAACCCTAGGAAGATTTTCTGTAATTCCACCTCCTGTAATATGAGAAATAGCTTTTATTCCCTCAATATTATTCAATAAATCTAAAATTAATTTCACGTATATTCTTGTAGGTTCTAAAAGTACTTCAGATATCGTTTTTTTACTATCATTTGGCATAGGAAGAGATGTTTTTATATTTTTTTGTTTAATAATATTTCTTACTAGTGAATAGCCATTTGAATGAAGTCCATTTGACGGAAATCCAATTACAATATCACCTTCTTGTATATTTTTACTTGGAAGTAATAAATCTCGCTCAACTATTCCAACCGAAAAACCCGCTAAATCAAAATGTTTTTTTTCATAGAGTCCAGGCATTTCAGCTGTTTCTCCACCAATTAAGGCACAATTTGATTGAATACATCCTTCTGCTATACTTTTTATTATTCTCTCTGCAACTTCATTTGAGAGTATGCCTGTAGCAAAATAATCTAAAAAATAAAGTGGCTCAGCACCCTGAACAATTAGGTCGTTAACACACATTGCTACAAGATCTATACCAATATTATCATAAAAATTATGATCAATAGCTAAAAGTAGTTTTGTTCCAACACCATCTGTTGATGAAACAAGGAGGGGATCTTTATAGTTACAATAAGAAAGGTCAAAAATTCCACCAAAACCTCCAATCTTTGTGTCTGCACCAGGTCTTTGTGTTTTTTTAACAATAGGTTTAATATTTTCAATTAGATCATTGGCTTTTTCTATATCAACTCCAGAAGAGGAGTAGGTAATTTTTTCTCCTTTATTGTGTTTCTTGTTTATTTTTTCTTCTGACAATTTTTGACCTCTAAGTTAAAATAATATTAATCACAATAAACTCTTTTATTATAATTAAATAAATATATCATCATTATTTTCCTTTAAGGATAATTAAATGAACTTTGCTAATATTATTACTATTGGTAGATTATTGTTTACCCCAATAATTATATGGTTAATATTTTCGAGTTATTATTCCTTGGGTTTAATATTTTTTGTATTAAGCGGTCTATCTGATGCATTGGATGGCTTTATTGCAAAACAATTTAGTCAAAGTACTATTTTAGGAAGCTATCTTGATCCAATTGCTGATAAGACACTTATAGTTTCATCTATTTTAGCTTTGGGTTACATGGGGGCGATTCCATCCTGGTTAATAATTTTAATTGTTTCCAGGGATTTAGCTATTCTTGGAGCGGTAATAATCTCATGGTTAGTTGAGCGAAGCTTAAAAATTGAACCTATTATTTCGAGTAAAATTAATACTTTTTTACAAATATTTTATATAGGATTAATTCTTTTTAGTCTCTCTTACCAACAAGGAATGATATATTTGGATATGTTTATTCTTCCAGCTTTTTCTATTTTGATTGCATCCTCAACCCTATTATCATGGTTTTCTTATCTCATTTTATGGTTAAGAAGTATGGGTATTGTTAATAAATAATGGTTTATAAGAATGTATAAAGATCAACTCACTATTGAGATGCCCAAACGATCTGCATTAGGCAGGGAGGATTTTATGGTTAACGAGTGTAATCATGAAGCTATTCAATTTATTGATACCTTCTATCAGGGAAAGATGAAGTCAGGAGTATTGATAGGACCAAAAGGTAGTGGAAAATCTCACCTTGTTAATGTTTTTTGTAAAAATTTTGAAAAAGAAAGATGGTTAATCTCTCAAAAAGGGGATAAAAATATTTATAAGATTTTTCAAGAAAATAATATGATAATTATTGAAGATATTGATTTGATATCTTCTGTAGAGGAAGAGGAATATTTATTTCACAGTATCAACTTATCTAAAGAATTAAATAAAGTTCTACTTTTAACCTCTGGGGTTAATTTGTCCGATATTAGTATAAAAACTCCTGATTTACGATCACGGCTAGATTCTATTCAGAGTGTAAAGATTTTAGAACCTAATGACGATCTTATGAATGCATTAATACTTAAGCTTTTTCATGATCGACAGATTTTAATTAAACCAAATATAATTAGCTACTTAATGCAAAGGATTGAAAGATCTTATTTAGGTATTTCAAGTATTGTGGATCTAATTGACAATGTTTCTTTATCAAAACATAAATCAATTTCAAAAAATTTAATTAAAGAATTATTAAAGTAAATTAAATTTGTTTCAAAACTACATTATTCTCTTCCATGGATATTGCTACTTTGCCATTTTTGAAATCTAAAGCTTTTTTTCCAAATATGTCATAACGCCATCCCTTTAAAGTTTTAATATCCGCCAAATCATCTGCAATCAAATCTTCAAGATCTTGAGTCGACGCTATTAGTTTTTGAGCAACCCCTTTTTCCTCTGAAACTGAGTTCAAAAGAATTTTCAATAAAGCTACCCTACTATTTGTTCCATGAGGTAATTTTCTTCTTTCAGGTAATTTTGGAAGGTTATCTTCTTTAAAAGAAAGCCCGATTAAAATTTGTTCATGAATTTCATTAATCATACCTTCTTTCAACCTTAATCCATTAGAAAAAGATCTAAGATTCATAATTTCATCTATTGTTTTTGGCTTCATTGATGATAATTCATAAATTATATCGTCTCTTAAGACTCTTCCTCTGGGAAGGTCATATCTCTGAGCTCTTTCCTCTCTCCACTTCGCCAATTGAAATGTAATACCTCTAGTCTTAATATCATAGCTTCTTATTTTAAGTCTTTTATAAGCCATTTCTGGATTTGTATTGTATGTATCTTCTGATGTTAAAACTTGTAACTCTTGATCCAGCCATTTTGTCCTTTTTGTTTCTTTTAGTTTATTGTTAAGAATTGGATAAATCTGGTGAAGATGAGTAACATCGCCTATTGCGTAATGAAGCTGTTTTTTTGTAAGAGGTCGTTTTGCCCAATTTGAAAATCTTGAAGATTTATCAATCTTTTTTTTAAGAACTCTATCAACTAATTTTTCATAACCAACAGAATCACCAAAACCACAAACCATTGCAGCTACCTGTGTATCAAATATTGGGTAGGGTATTTTACCAGATATTTTATAAAAAATTTCAATATCTTGCCTTCCAGAATGCAAAACTTTTAGAATTGATTTTTTATTTAAGATTTTAATAAACGGAGTTAAGTCAATACCATCCTCAAGAGGGTCAATAATAACTTCAATATCCTCGGAACATACCTGTATTAGACATAATTGAGACCAATAGGTTTTTTCTCTAATAAATTCAGTATCAATAGTAATAAATTTAGCTTTAGTTAGTATCTTACATACCTCTTTAAGCTCTTTATTTGTTTTGATTAATTCCATTTAAATCGTATACATTATAAATGTTTAGTTGTCCTTGACAAAACACTTTTAAATTGTCCTATTGCGTCAATAAATTATAGGTTATTAAAATGAATGAATACAGAAGTCATAAATGTAATGAGCTTAAAATTAAAGATGTTGATAGTGAGGTATATTTATCAGGATGGGTTAATCGTAAACGTGACCACGGTGGCCTTCTTTTCATTGATTTAAGAGATCATTATGGCTTAACCCAATTAGTTTTTGATCCTGATAGCAATGCATTCGCTGAAGCTGAAAAAATAAGCTCTGAGTCAGTTATTAAGGTTTCTGGACGAGTGGTAAAAAGAACTGACGACACAATAAATTCAAATCTACCTACAGGTGAAATTGAAATTTATGTTGAAGAAATAGAGGTTTTATCAAAATCAGAAGAATTACCTTTACCAGTTTTTGGTGAACCGGATTACCCTGAGGATATAAGGTTAAAATATAGATTTTTAGATCTAAGGAGAGAAACTCTCCATAAAAATATTGTCATGCGGTCCAAGATTATTCAATCAATTCGAAAAAGAATGATTGAAAAAGATTTTTTAGAATTCCAAACACCAATCTTAACATCTTCAAGTCCAGAGGGAGCTAGAGATTTTTTAATTCCTTCCAGAGTGCATCCTGGTACTTTCTATGCATTACCTCAGGCTCCACAACAGTTTAAGCAAATCTTAATGGCATCAGGATTTGATAACTATTTTCAAATAGCACCATGTTTTAGAGATGAGGATGCTCGTGCAGATAGATCGCCTGGGGAATTCTATCAGCTTGATATTGAGATGAGTTTCGTTAATCAGGAAGATGTTTTTGAAGTTGTTGAGCCAATCTTACGAGACCTTTTTAAAGAATTTTCGCCAAATAAAATGGTTACTGAGAATTTTCCTAAAATTCCTTACCTGGAATCAATGTCTAAATACGGAACCGATAAACCTGACTTAAGGAATCCTATAGAAATGTCGGACGTTACAGAAATTTTTATAGACTCAGGTTTTAAGATATTTTCCGATTCTATAAAAAAAGATAATAATGTTAAAGTTTGGGCAATTCCTGCTAAAGGTGGTGGGACTAGAGCCTTTTGTGACAAGATGAATTCATGGGCGATAAAAGAGGGTCAGCCTGGACTTGGTTATATATTCTATAAAGAAGGGTTGGGCTCTGGTCCTATAGCGAAAAATATTGGAGAAGATAAAACTCAAGAAATAAAGGCTAACTTTAATTTAAGCGATGATGATTCAGTATTTTTTCTATGTGGTATCCCTAAGAATTTTATGCAATTTGCCTCAAGCGCAAGAGATAAAATTGGTGAAGATTTAAGCTTGATAAAGGAGAATAGCTTTGAGTTTTGTTGGATAGTAGATTTTCCAATGTATGAATGGGATGATACAAATAAGAAGATTGATTTTTCTCATAATCCTTTTTCTATGCCTCAGGGTGGTTTAGAATCTCTAGAAAATAAAGACCCCTTAGATATTAAAGCATTTCAATATGATATAGTTTGTAATGGTGTTGAATTGTCTTCTGGTGCTATTAGAAATCATAGACCGGACATTTTAGTTAAAGCTTTTGAGATTGCCGGATATGATAAAGAAGAGGTCGAAAAAAGATTTGGTGCTATGTCTAGTGCCTTTAAGTTCGGCGCTCCTCCTCATGGAGGAATAGCGCCGGGAATTGATCGAATAGTAATGTTATTAACTGGAGTTGACAATATTAGGGAAGTGATAGCTTTTCCTATGAATCAACAGGCTCAGGATATTCTTATGGGTGCGCCATCAGCTATACCAGAAGATCAATTAGATGATTTAAGTATTAAAATTGACAAAGGAGACGACTAATAAGTTGTTCAAAAAATGAAAGAATTTTTTCTAGAAATTTTCACATGGTGGAATGGTCAAACATTAGGGACTAGAATTCATACTATTATTCATGGTCGATTAGTTGGGACTGATTTAGATGGAAATAGGTATTATATTAATAAAAAAAATAAAGATAGCCGGTGGGTTGTTTACAACGGTCAAACTGATGCCTCTAAAATCAACGCTAATTGGCATGACTGGATTCATTACAGGACTGATGAAGTTCCAATTATAGAAAAAAATCAAAAATCTTGGTATAAAGAACATTCTATGAATTATACTGGGACAGAAAAATCCTATAGTCCTAGAAATTCATCTAGTAAAAAAATTAGATCAGTTTCTAAATCATATGAATCATGGTCACCGGGAGAGAGGAAATGAAATCTAATACTTTTGAAGCTATTGTAGGTGCTTTTGTAATAATTATATCTGTAGTTTTTTTATTTTTTGGTTTTTCAACTATGAAAATACAAAATTCTGACAGCTACAATGTTTCTGCTCTTTTTAATAGAATTGATGGGATAAAGATTGGATCAGATATTCGTATGTCCGGTATAAAGATTGGAACAGTAGTAAGTCAAGAATTGGATAATTCTTCTTTTGAGGCAAAGGTTCTTATGTCTATTGATTCAAAAATTTTGATTCCAGATGACAGTTCTGCAAAAATAACATCTGATGGTCTTTTGGGCGGTAATTATATATCCATTGAACCAGGCGGAAGTGATATTTACCTTCTGAATAACGAAGAAATATTCTTTACCCAAGGTTCAGTAGATTTAATCGGTCTAGTTGGAGAGGCTCTTTTTTCAGTAGAAGATGAAAAGTAGTTTACTTTTTATCTTTCATTTGATTTTCCACCCAATGAATATCGTAAGTTCCATCTAAAAATTCTTTTTCTTTAATTATTTCGAGATAGAAAGGTATTGTTGTTTTAATACCTTCAACAACAAACTCATCCAAAGCTCTTTCAAGTCTTGCAAGGCATGAATCTCTACTGTCACCAAAAACAATTAGCTTTGCTATCATACTATCATAAAAGGGCGGAATAGTTATTCCGCTATAACAACCGGAATCTACTCTAACGCCCGGTCCACCAGGTGTATGAAAATTTTCAATTTTTCCAGGACTTGGAACAAAACTTTTTGGATCTTCAGCATTAATTCTACATTCTATTGAATGACCGAAAAATTTTATATCACTTTGTTTTTTTAACAATTTATGATTTGAAGCAACTAGTATTTGTTCTTTAACTAAGTCAAAGTTTGTTATTTCCTCTGTTACAGGATGCTCAACTTGAAGTCTTGTGTTCATTTCCATAAAATAGAACTTATCGTTTTCATATAAATATTCTATTGTTCCTACACCTGTATAGCCAATTTTACATAGAGCTTTAACTGTTAAATCACCTATATATTTTCTTATTTTTTCGTTGATTACTTTTGAAGGTGTTTCCTCTAAAAGCTTTTGATTTCTCCTTTGCATAGAACAATCACGCTCGCCAAGATGAATCATATTTCCAAAATTATCACCAATAATTTGTATCTCAATATGTTTAGGATTTTGAAGATACTTTTCTATATAAATAGTATCATTATCAAAAGATTTATCCGCTTCAGATTTAGCTTTTTTTATTGAAGCCTCTAATTCATTAGCGTTTTGAACAACCACCATTCCTCTTCCACCTCCACCGGCAGAAGCTTTTATTATTACTGGATATCCTATCTTTTCTGATGTTTCTATTGCTTCTTGTAGATTTTTTATTTCTCCATCAGAACCTGGAATAACAGGTAATCCATATTTTTCAGCAGTTTTTTTTGCTAATATCTTATCGCCCATCGTTTTAATGTGATCTGATTTTGGCCCTATAAATGAAATATTATGAGCATTGAGTTTTTCAACAAAGCTTGCATTCTCTGAAAGAAAGCCATAACCAGGGTGAACTGCATCCGCTCCAGAAATTTCGCATGCTGAAATTATTGAAGGTATATTCAAATAAGAATCTTTTGATTGGGGAGGGCCAATACAAACACTTTCATCGGCTAGCTTAACGTGCATAGCATCCTTATCAGCTGTAGAGTAAACTGCAACAGTCTGTATTCCTAGGTCTTTACATGCCCTTAAGACTCTAACGGCAATTTCACCTCTATTAGCTATAAGAATTTTTTCAAACATTTTATTCAATAATAATTAAAGGATCGCCAAATTGAATTGGTTGTTCGTTTTCTACTAATATCTTTTTTATAGTCCCATCTCTTTCAGAGGTAATATTATTCATTGTCTTCATTGCCTCAACAATTAGAAGTGTTTGACCTTCCTTCACCTTATCACCCACATTAATAAAATTAGCTGAATCTGGATCAGGTTTTAAGTATATAGTCCCAACCATAGGTGATAAAACAGCATTTTTATTTTCTTCATTTGTTTCTGATGATTTATTTTCTAAAGAATCAATTTGATTGTTTATATTTGGAGTAGGCGCTGCATATGATTGGGTAATATTTTTTGCAACCTTTACTCTTCCTACTTTCTTATTTTCTATTTCAATTTCACTTAGACCAGTCTGATCTAGAAGTTTTGACAGTGAGATAATTAAATCTTCATCGAAATCTGACACATTGAATCTCCATTTCTTAATTATTATTTAAATTCTTGACCATGCTTTCTAGAGCAATAATATAACCATCAATACCTAGTCCACTTATTACACTATTTGCCGCCATTGATACATAAGAAGAATGTCTAAATTTTTCTCGCTTATAAATATTTGATATATGAACTTCTATTATCGGGATATGAAGTGATAATAAAGCATCGTAAAGGGCTATAGAGGTATGTGAATAACCAGCTGGGTTAATAATGACACCGTCACCAATTTTTCCAGCCTCATGAATCAGCTCTATAAGCTCACCCTCATGATTTGTTTGTTTAAAGACTATCTCAATGTCGTTCTTATTAGAAAATTCTACTAAAGTTTTTTCAACATCCTTTAGTGAAGATGAACCATAAATATCTGGCTCTCTTTCCCCCAAAAGATTTAGATTTGGTCCATTAAGTATGTAAATTTTATTTGCCATTTTTTAATATTTCAATCATATCCTCTTTTCCTATAGCACCAGGAATTAATTCTTTATTAATAATGAAGGCGGGGGTCCCTCTCACCCCAATTAAATCTGCTAACCTATAATTTTCTTTAATTAATAGTATAGTTTCTTCTTTATTCATATCAGTTTTGAGTTGTTCATAGTTAATTCCAACTTTCTTTGAAATGTTTATAATATCATTTATCGTTATTTGTCCTGAAAAGTTAATTAATTCTTGATGCATAACAAAGTATTTATCTTGTTTTAATGAAGCTATCGAAGCTTTTGAGGCTAGTATTGAGCTTTCACCTAAAACTGGTAATTCCTTTAGAATAACTTTGATGTCTTTATTGTCTGATATGAGTTCCATTAATTCTGGAAAGCTTCTTTTGCAGTAACCACAATTATAGTCAAAAAATTCTATAATAATTGTTTCGCCATTTTTATTTCCTAAGAAAAATTCAGGATTATTTTTTATTTCATTGTAGTATGTGTATATTTTTTTATTATTATTATCCTCTTTTAATGAATTGATTTTACTTAATACATTTTCTAAATTAGCTGGATTCTTCATAAGAAATGAAACAACCTCTTCTTCGCTGGTTTTTTTTTCATTAATTGCTAAATAGGTAAATATATTAAATATAATAATAATTAACGAAATAATTACTATTGAATTTTCAAAGGCTTTTTTTAAACTGGGCATCTTCTTTTCCATTTTGCTTTATTTTCAGAATCGAGAACAATATCTTGTGCTCGTAATTTAGAGATACTAGAATTCTTATTATATTTTAATGATTTTTTTGCGTGAAATGAAGCCATTTTTACATTTCCTGTAAGAAAATGTCTTTCTGCCGAAGCTAGTTCTGCATTTCCTATGTCATTTATTCTAGAGTAGGATATTGCTAGTTGAAACCAAGTTTGAGTATTTTTTTGATCATGCTTGAGTGATTTTTTAAGCAAGCTAATTGCTTCAATAGCATTACTCTTATTTTCCAAAGCATTTAAAGCTGTTGCTAGTGCTACCATTAGCAATGGTTCATTAGGGCTAATTGATAGAGATTTTCTGTAAGGTATTATTGATTCTCTAATTTTTCCCGATTCGTATAATACCTGACCTTTTAATTCGTAAAACCATGGATTATTAGGGTATTGATTTATCATTTCATTTAGAGCTGAAAGAGATTCTTTTAAGAGGGCCTTCCTGTAATATGCGACTGCAAGTGAATATTTATTAAAAATTAAAGAAGAGTCTTTTTTGGCTTTTCGAATAACATCATTTGGATTATTTAAGAATCCATCTAGTTTTGCTTGAATCATTTTATATTGAAATAATATTTTTTCATTATCTCTTTCATTTATAAATTGAGATTTATTAACTTTTTGCTCTAGAGATCTTATTCTATCTCTAGAAATAGGATGACTTCTTACTCTAACACTCTGTCTATTTGAGCTTAAAGCCTCCTGATTAGCAAACTTATAAAGTACTTCGAGCATTCCGTTTGAAGATTTTTTTATACCTTCTAAATACTTTATAGCAGCCTGATCAGCAGCTGATTCTTGACTTCTAGAATATTTTGCAACCATGCCTTGTGCTATTTGTTGGCTACCCAATAATAAGGCTTGAGCTGCATCACCATCTCCAGCAATTGCTGCTCCTATACCCAACAAAAGACCTACTATCATTGGAGTCTGTGCTCTTTCAAGAGCCTCATCTGACCGAGCTAGATGACCTCCCGCTATATGACCTGTTTCATGAGCCATTACCCCTCTTAGCATTGATGGTGTTTCAAAAGATTGAAGTAAGCCTGTATTGACAAAGATTTTTTGGCCACAGGCAACAAATGCATTTATTGATTTATCGTTAAAAATATATATGTCAACGGAATTTAAATTAAGATTAGCTTCACTAAAAATAGGATGAGAAATCTCTTCAAGAAAATTTTCTATTTCTGCATCACGAATAATATTTGCAGATACTAAAGTGCTAAAAGTAATTAAGCACAACAATAAGAAGCTTTTGAAAAAAAAAGATATTCTATAAAACAAGTTCACTTTTCTATATTAACCCAAATTTATATGATTAATATTAAATATTTTTAATCTTTATTCCACCATCCAGCCTTGGTCTTTGCCTTTTTAGTCACTTCTTTCTTATTTTTTAAATCTTTTACAGGCGCACCTATATGATTAATATTTTTTGGTTCCTCTACTTTTTTTACCTTAATTGGCATTTCTTCTTTTTCTAATTTTTTTTCTATTTCGTTTACTTTTTTTGACTTTGTGCTTTTTGATTTATCCGAGTCTTTAGCATTTTTGAGATTTTTAGAATTTTTTTGAACTATTTCATTCTTTGAGTTCTCGGTTTCATCAGCATTTGTTTCCTTCCTCTTATTTTTCTGATTATTTTTATTATTATTTTTTCCTTTGATTTGCGTTGAGTCACTTTGCTCATTTAAGTTTGTATTATTTTTATTATTCTCATTGACCTCTTCTTTATCTTTATGATTATTTGAACGATTTTCATTTGATTGTTTTTGGTTTTTATTCTGATTATTCTGATTATTGTTTTTATTATTATTTTTATTTCGATTTTTATTATGCTTGCCTTGTTTTTTATCTTTTGAGTTATCAGTATTTTTTGAGCTATCAGAAGCTTTATCAATTTTTATTTCATTTCCATTAATATCATATGCCTTGATACTATTTTCATTACCTCTAAGTGAAGAGTTACCATAAAAATTAATTGATGTTTCTTTATCTGATTCCAAATCAATTAATAGATTTCTTTTTTGATTTACTAAATAATTTAATATTTCGTTTGGTATTTCAGCCTCTACTTTCTTGATATTTTCTCTATTACTTACATCACTAATATTTCTTAAAATTTCTAGGGCTCTTGAATCTATAGATCTTACTAATCCTGTTCCATCACAATGAGTGCAATTGCTATATACTCCCTCTTGAATACTTGCCCTTATTCTTTGCCGAGACATTTCAAGTAATCCAAAAGAGCTGATTTTTCCAACTTGGATTTTTGATCTATCAGACTTAAGAGATTCTTTTAATTTTTTTTCTACCGATCTTCTGTTTTGAAATTTTTCCATATCAATGAAATCAATTACAACTAAACCCGCCATATCTCTTAATCTTAATTGCCTTGCAATTTCTACAGCTGCTTCAAGATTTGTTTTGATGGCTGTTTCTTCAATATTATAATACTTTGTAGAGCTTCCAGAGTTAACATCAATCGCAACTAAAGCTTCAGTTTGATTGAGAACTAAAGACCCTCCTGAAGGAAGATATACTTGATCTGCGTATATGGAGCTGAGTTGATTTTCAATATTATTCTTTTGAAAAATAGGTGAAGAATCTTTCCATTGTTTAACCTTCACAGCATGACTTGGCATTAAAAGTTTCATAAAATTTTTTGTAATTTTGTATACTTCAGAGCCTTCCACATAAATATTATCAACATCTTTTGTGTATAAGTCTCTTAATATTCTTTGTATAACGCCACCGTCTTCATATATTAATGCCGGTGCATTTGAGGATAGTGTGTCTTCCTTAATTTTATCCCAAGTTTTTGTTAAATATTTATAATCTCTTTTTATTTCAGTTGATGTTGTTTTTGCTCCAGCAGTTCTGATAATTAAACCCATTTCATTCGGAACATTTAATTTTTCTAAAGTAGTTTTTAGCTTTTTTCTCTCTTGAGAGTTCTTAATTCGCCTACTTACTCCTCCACCCGATGTACTGTTTGGCATAAATACGCAGTATCTTCCTGGTATTGAGGTGTAGGTGGTTATAGCTGCTCCTTTATTACCTCTCTCTTCTTTTACTACCTGTATAAGAAGTATTTGATGTTTTTTTATAACTTCTTGAATTTTATATTTTTTTATAAGGTTGAAATTTCTTTTTTTATTTATTTTTTCTATATCCTCTAAATCATCACCTCCTAAATCCTCTACTTGAGATTGTTCATCGGATTCTTCTTCCGGTTCATCATTGGCTTCGTCTAATTTTGATACATTTTTGCTTTCTTTAATTAAAGCTTCTTTATCTGCTACTGGTATCTGGTAGTAATTTGGATGTATCTCAGAGAAGGGAAGGAAACCATTTCTATTTCCTCCATAATCAACGAAAGCTGCTTGAAGAGAGGGCTCAACTCTCGTCACTTTTGCTAAATATATATTTCCCCTTATTGGTCTTCTTGAGTCAAACTCAAAATCATACTCTTCTAACCGACTGTTTTTTAATACCGCAACTCTCACCTCTTCCTGGTGGGCTGCATCTATAAGAATTTCGTTCGTCATTTAATTTTTCTCCAAAGGCAGGAAGTAATTCATTGTTTATTATTTCAATATTGATATTTTTCATTTTTTTATCTTTTATACTTCCAAGTATTTAATTTTTTATAAAGAATGGAAAACTGGTTTCTGTGTT
>ENA-ORDA01001798-ORDA01001798.1-marine-metagenome-genome-assembly--contig:-NODE-1798-length-17274-cov-2.925336_pt1 | contig 17274 bp, 15 predicted proteins | sample MGYA00237778_ERZ508506 | MGnify/ENA primary metagenome ERZ508506 (study PRJEB26177, sample SAMN06267891) | marine metagenome | isolation source: Monterey Bay, California, USA | place: Pacific...
AAATAGGACTTTTTGCAGCTTTAACCGCTAACTCAGTAGCTTTAAAAGCGCGTAGCGAAGAGTTAGCAGAAGGGGCGGTTAAAACAGGATTTTTTGCAACACAAAATAAAAAATTAGGAAACACTATAAAATATGTAGGAAGCCAACTAAAAATTGTGGGAGCTGCTTTTCTAAAATTTCTTCCTATCATAGCAGCAGTAACTATAGCAATTGGAATAGCTTTAATTATTTTTGATAAAGGGTCATCATCTGTATTCAAAAAACATATATCATGATTATCAATAGAAATAGTTTTATTTTTTATGGTCACACTCGTGTTAATATTTATAACTTCTGCGGGTATTTACTTTTTTGAAAATAAGGCTCAACCAGAATTGTTTACTTCTGTTATACATAGTGGGTGGTGGGCAATAGCCACATTAACTACAGTTGGCTATGGTGATGTTTACCCGATTACAATGGGAGGAAGAATTTTTACATTTATTATTCTCATGATTGGGTTGGGAATTATCGCCATCCCATCGGGGATGATTTCATCTGCACTTACTGAGGCAAGGGCCATGGAAAAAGAAGAAGAAAATCAATAAGAAGTATCTCAAAAAATATTAGTTAATAAAATGTATTTCAAAACTTACAAGGATTACAAAACAGGCCAATGGTCGGGTGGATCAACTACGGAATTATATATCCGTCCTGATAATGGCAATTATTCCACCCTTGATTTTAAACTTAGAATTAGCCTCGCTAAAGTAAAAGTTCCAAAGACCACCTTCACCCCATTGAAGGGTGTTTCAAGAAAGCTGATGGTATTGCAAGGTGAAATCATTTTAAAACATGAACACCATCATTCTCAGCAGCTAAGAAAGTTTGATGTTGACTCATTTGAAGGCAGCTGGAACACCACCTCGATTGGACACAGTACAAATTTCAATGTCATGAGTCTAGGAACTTTAAAAAACTTGCTTTATGGAGAAAAAATGAGACCAAAAAGCAATTCACATATTGATTTTGACAAAAAATGGAACAATTTATTTATCTATGTCTTTAGAGGTAATTTAGAAGTTGAAATCAAACAAAAAACAATAATGATCGAAAGCGGCTCCTTAATCGAGATCTTCAGAACAGAACAAATCTCGTTCAATACACATTCAAAACTAGGCTGTGAAATTGCAATTGTCAAAACCGCTTGACTTAAAGATTAGATTTTTAACCTAAATAGATTTGAATACGAATAGAAAGCATAACTAAAACATAAATCACTTACTTTTCCATTCATGCATAAAAACAATCCTTTCCTAAAAGATTATGACTTTACTAAACTAGTCCAATGTCACCCGAAACTCAAAAGTTATACTTTCACTAACACACACAAGAAAGTCACCGTAAAATTCTCTGATCCGAAGGCTGTCAAAGCATTAAACACTGCTCTTTTAAAATATGAATATAAAATTAGTTGGGATATCCCTGATCAAAATCTTTGCCCTCCAATTCCAGGAAGACTTGATTATATTTTACATATAGCAGACCTTCTAAAAAAAGAGAACGTCCACCTACTTGATATTGGTACTGGGGCTAGCTTGATTTATCCAATCTTAGCGACTTGTCATTTAAAATGGAAATGTACAGCGAGTGAAATCGAAAATGAATCTTTAGCTTATGCGCAGAAATTAATTAATACGAATACTGCATTGCGCGATATAAAATTGCGGCAACAAAAAAACAGAAACCATATTTTACAAAATATCATTCAAGAAAAAGACAATTTCGATGTTCTGATATGCAATCCACCATTTTTTAAAAACAAAAAAGAAGCAGATCGGCAAAGTCAAAGAAAAGTCAAAAACTTAAACCTGCAGAGTAAAGAAAAGAATTTCGGCGGCACATCTAATGAATTATGGTGTCCAGGAGGCGAGAAGAAATTTATAGAAACACTTGTCAAGGAGAGTTTAGGATTTAAAGATCAGATACATTGGTTTTCTTCCCTGTTATCAAACCATACAAACCTTAGATCGATTTGTAAAACAATAAAAAAAACGAAACCGACCGGTTTTAAAATTATTCCTATGGAACAAGGAAATAAAAACAGCCGTATTATTGCCTGGAGCTATTTAAAAAAATAAAACTAGTTCTCGAGTTTGTAAGAAATCCCAATGCCAAGTACAGATTTGAACTGCGTTCGTGGGCCAACGTTTCCGTTTTTATCACGAATTTGAATGTCATCATCATAAACCAAATTCCATTGTGCCGTTGCTGAGAATAATGAATTTACGCGAAAGACAAAAACTACCTCAGCATTCACATCAATATTCTGAGGATTATTTAGATAATTACTAAAAAGTTCAAGTTTTGACTTCATTTCAATGTTTTTCATGAGCTCAACATTCCATTTCAACTTCACGAATGCTCCAAATTCATGTCGGATTCGTTCTCCATTCTCCACACCAAAGGCGCCAATCTGGGACAAAGAATCATCTAAAACGAAAGTTGTTTTAGCTGCGAAAGGAGAACCAAAAACAGAAAAATTAGCATCTTTTATATAATCAGTACCTAAGGCTAAATTTAGGTAACCTGGAGCCATGAATTTTGAAACTGCAATCGAATCGTTAGGATAAGTAAAACCATCTGCAAACTGAGTTTTAAATCCTGCATTAAGACTGATTAAATGTTTTTTCGAAATACGAATACCAAGTTTTGACGAAAGATCAATTTTATCATCGGTTTTTTGTAAAGTCAGCAATTCAGACTCGTCCAAGTATTTGATACCCCCAAATGCAAGAGATAAATCATTAGACCAGTTCCATCTATCTTTGTTATAATTGGCACTGGCACTTATTGTCGCATTCAACGAAATATTGTTCCTACCCCCTGAATTCCAATTCACAAAGGAGCTCTGTGTTCCATTTAAGGAGTGTAATGATTTTAGCTTCCAGTTCTTTACAGGTAATGAATCTACTACAGCGGAATCTAAATTGACTGTATCTAGCTGTTGTGCAGACATATAAAAAATGTTAAACACAAATAGGATTGCAGTAAATGATATAGTTTTACGGAACATATATTAAATTTTGACACAAAAATAATTCCTTGTGATACGCGGCCTACTCCTTTTCTTGTTTATTATTCAACAATTTGAATTTAATGCGCAGGTAATCGCCAACTATTCGGATACTTCACATTGGGTTTTGCGTCCAGATATGGAAAACAACTTATTCGAAAATTACATTCAAGATTCGGCGGACATAAAGTATGCTGACGTCTTTTATATATATCCGACGGTTTTTACAGATAAAAAAAATAAAAACTGGAATATTTCAATTGATGATGCAGAGCAACGGGGAAAAGTCAAGCGCGTTACAAAGTTTCAAGGTTCAGCATGGGCAGAAGCCGGCCGTATGTTTGTACCCTACTATACCCAAGCAAATCTCCGAAGCTACTTTGCGCTTGAATCCGGAGGAAGAAAAGCGTTACTTAAAGCCTACGAAGATGTTAAAAAAGCTTTCGTTTATTATTTGGAACATCACAACAACGGAAGACCTATAATAATCGCTGGACATAGTCAAGGTTCAACACATGGCATGCTACTTTTAAAAGATTTTTTTGATGAAAAAGAATTGCAAAATCAATTGATTTGCGCCTACCTTCCGGGCATTGGATTGGAAACGGACGAATTTAATTCAATTCGACTGAGTATCGATCCAGAAGGGATTGGTGGATTTGTAACTTGGAATACATTCAAAAAAAAATATAAAACAAAAAAATATAAAACCTGGTATCAAGGCAAAGCCGCTGTGAATCCTGTTACTTGGAATACTGAAAAATTTGCTGGTCGTTCTTTACATAAAGGCTTTCTCTTTTGGGACGATAAAATTTATGAAAATTCGTTTAAAACAAACCTTGTCGATGGTGCCGTATGGATCAGCCTTCCTCATGTTCCTTTTCGTTCTATCGCCTTGACTTTTGATGACTATCATATCGGAGATGTAAATCTGTTCTGGAAGGACATTCAAGTCAATGCTAAAATGCGCATTAACGCGTTTAAAAAAAAGAATTAAGAAATTCTGTTAAGCCGTAAACTCTTTTAAAAACCAATTGTTGTTTTGGTGAGTTAAAGTATATTTGCAAAAAGTTTTAAAACGTCCTTGTATGAGTCCATTTTCAAGCCGTCACATAGGCCCAAATCCTTCCGAAAAAGAACAAATGATGAACACTATAGGTGTTTCGTCTATTGATGAACTGATTCACCAAACTGTCCCTGAGCAGATTCGTATGGAAAAATCTTTGCGTATTTCTGATGCCATGAGCGAACATGATTTTTTGGCTCACATGTCAGACTTAGCTGGAAAGAATAAAGTATACAAATCCTTCATTGGGCTTGGCTATCACGAAACCATCACACCCTCAGTGATTTTAAGAAATGTTCTTGAAAATCCAGGTTGGTACACTGCATATACGCCATATCAAGCCGAAATCTCACAAGGCAGATTAGAGGCTTTAATGAATTTCCAAACGATGATTTTGGATCTAACAGGTATGGAAATCGCGAATGCATCTCTTCTCGATGAGGCGACTGCCGCAGCAGAAGCAATGCTTATGTTCTACAATAGCAGGTCACGTGGTGATGTTAAAGAAGGAAAATTAAAATTCCTAGTGGATAAAAATGCCCTTCCTCAAACCATAGATGTTGTCAAAGGAAGAGCAAGAAACCTAGGTATAGAATTGGTGATTTCAGACATTGAAAGTGCAGATGTAGATAATGCTTTTTTTGGCGCATTAATCCAATATCCAGATGCAAATGGACATATTTGTGATTTAGAAACAAGGATTGAAAAACTTAAAAGCAAGAATATTAACGTTGCTGTAGCCGCAGATATTCTTAGTCTTGCACTTCTTAAAGCACCAGGAAAATTAGGAGCTGATGTTGTTCTAGGAACTTCTCAAAGATTCGGAGTCCCTATGGGTTATGGTGGACCACATGCCGCTTTTTTTGCAACAAGAGAATCATTCAAAAGAAATATACCTGGTCGAATTATTGGAATTTCAAAAGATGCAGATAACAATACTGCATTAAGAATGGCACTCCAGACGCGAGAACAACATATCAAGCGTGGAAAGGCGACTTCAAACATTTGTACAGCACAAGCACTTCTTGCTGTAATGGCAAGTATGTACGCTGTATATCATGGACCTAGTGGAATAAAAAACATCGCAAATCATGTCCATAATTTGGCAGGGAGACTAGGTGCAGGATTAAAAAACATGAATCTCAAAATCGGGTCCGAAGCATTTTTCGATACCATTTGGATAAAAGACATTGATTGTAATAAATTAAAAAGTATTGCTGAAAAGCATGAGTTTAATTTCTATTACAAAAATCAAAATGAGGTAACCATTAGTTTTGCTGAATCTCACACCAATCAGGATGTGCATCTGATTCTAAATTTATTTTCAGAGTTAACGGGTAACAAAACAGAAGAATCGAATGAAGCGATAAACCTGAGTGATAACCTCAAACGAAAAAACCCCATTCTTTCACAACCTATTTTTAATAGTTATCATTCAGAGTCTAAAATGATGCGCTATTTGAAAAAATTAGAAAATAAAGACCTTTCATTGGTGCATAGTATGATTCCATTGGGTTCTTGTACAATGAAACTAAATGCAGCAAGCGAACTTATGCCAATTACAAATCCTGCGTTCAGTAATCTTCATCCTTTTGCACCGATTTATCAAGCCAAAGGTTATCATGACATGTTTGAAGAGCTTAGCGATGCACTATGTGAATGCACAGGTTTTGCAGGAATGTCCTTACAACCCAACTCAGGAGCTCAAGGCGAGTATGCTGGATTGATGGTCATTCGTGCCTATCATGAATCTAGAGGCGATCTTCAAAGAAAGATAATGATCATACCTTCGTCTGCACATGGTACAAATCCTGCATCAGCAGTTATGGCTGGTTTTAAGGTAGTGGTGACAAGCTGCGACGAGAATGGTAACATCAACGTTGACGAGCTCAAAAAAGTAGCCGAGGAAAATAAAGATACTCTCGGAGGCCTTATGGTCACTTACCCTTCTACACATGGCGTTTTTGAGGAGGCCATTAAAGAAATTACAGGAATCATACATGACAATGGAGGTCAAGTATATATGGACGGTGCGAATATGAATGCACAAGTAGGTATAACGAATCCTGGAAATATTGGTGCTGACGTTTGTCATCTGAACCTCCATAAAACCTTTGCAATTCCTCATGGTGGAGGCGGTCCTGGAATGGGGCCTATTGGTGTAGCTGCTCACTTAAAGCCTTTCTTACCGGGAAGTGCGTTAATCCAGTCTGGAGGTGCTCAAGCTATAAATGCAATATCGGCAACACCTTATGGCAGTGCATTAATCTTGTTGATTTCATATGCCTACATTAAAATGTTAGGTGCTAAAGGCTTAACGGAATCGACAGAAATAGCGATTCTTAATGCCAATTATATCGCCAAAAAACTAGAGGACCATTACCCCATATTGTACAAAGGAAAAAATGGAACAGTAGCACACGAAATGATACTTGACTGCAGAGTATTTAAGAAAACTGCTGACATCGAAGTGGCTGACATTGCCAAAAGGTTAATAGATTTTGGATTCCATGCACCAACAGTATCATTTCCTGTAGCGGGGACATTAATGATTGAACCAACTGAATCCGAAGACCTTGATGAACTCGATCGCTTTATAAATGCGATGGTTAAAATTCGAGAGGAAATTAAAGACATCGAATCTGGACATGCAGATAAGGAAAACAATCTGTTGAAAAACGCGCCTCATACGGCGAATTGTATTATCAATAAAAACTGGGATTTCCCATACTCCCCCCAAGAGGCTGCATACCCTTTACCCTATTTAATTGAAAATAAATATTGGGTTCCTGTGCGCCGTGTTGATAACGCTTTTGGAGATCGTAATCTTATATGTGCTTGTCCAAGCGTTGAAAGTTACGTACATTTAGATTAGATGAAATTAGATATTCTTGCTTTCGGTGCACATCCTGATGATGTTGAAATATCAGCGGGAGCTACGTTACTCAGATATGCCCGTGAGGGTAAAAAAATAGGAATTATAGACCTTACGGAAGGCGAATTAGGCACGAGGGGTTCAATAGAAAAAAGATACCAAGAGGCAAGTAAAGCGTCAGGTTTTATTGGTCTTTCCATCCGTGAAAACCTCAATATGGGAGATGGATTCATAGACCATTCGCATGAGAATAAAATTAAAATCATTGAGTGTATTCGTAAATATAATCCTGAACTTGTTTTGTGTAACTCAATACAAGACCGCCACCCTGACCATGCAAAAGGCGCTAAATTGGTTTCAGAAGCTGCGTTTCTATCAGGGTTAAGAAAAATCGAAACCGCTGTTGATGGTATTCCTCAGGATGCCTACAGGCCCGCAATGTTATTGCACTACATTCAAGATTATTATCTAGCGCCAGATGTGATTTTAGATGTAAGTTCCACTGGAGCAGAGAAAATTGATCTTATAAAATGTTATGATAGTCAGTTCTTCGACCCAAAATCAAATGAGCCAGAAACCCCAATCTCTGGCTCAGAATTCTTTACATATATCGAAGGCAGAATGCTTAGCCTGGGAAGAGAACTAGGTGTTAAATATGGTGAAGGTTTTACAATAAACAGAACACTCGGAGTAAAGGATCTTTTTGCACTAAAATAACATCCCTGCCAAAACAGAGGTAGACATACAAGCCAATGTTCCGCCTAAAAGAGCAAGCAGCCCCAAACGGGCAAGCATAGATTTTTTATTTGGAATCAAAATACCAACTCCTCCAACTTGAATACCAATTGAAACAATATTGGCAAATCCACAGAGCACATAAGTTGACATTATAATCGTCTTATTTGAAAGCTCATCTTGAATATCTCCCAAGTGTGGATAAGCAATGAATTCATTAATAATTGTTTTTTCACCCAAAAGCTGTCCAAAATACATGGCATCTTGCCATTCAACCCCGAGTATCCAAGCCAGTGGAGATAAGAGATAACCTGATATACTCTCAAAGCTCAAGCGATCATACATTCCCCCAGACTCAATGACAGCATTCAAGGTCGTCCAATCGCCGATTTTAAAAACAACATAATTCAAAAGGGCTATTAGGCTTGTAAATACCAAGAGCATCGCGCCTACATTAACAGCAAGCTTGAGGCCATCCGTTGTTCCATTTGTTATCGCTTCTAACGCATTAACGCCCATTTTATCTTTGGCAACATCAAGATCCTTATTGATCTTCTCTGTCTCTGGTAAAAGGATTTTTGCAAAGACAATCGCTGCTGGTGCTGACATTAAAGATGCTGTAAGTAAATGCTTGGCATAGAATAACTCCATTACTGGGTCTCCTTGCCCTAAGATCCCAACAACTGCACCAAGGACTCCTCCGGCGATTGTAGCCATTCCGCCTACCATTAGGCAAAGCATTTCAGACCTTGTCATTCTATCCAAATATGGCTTAACGAGCAGAGGCGCTTCTGTTTGACCAACAAACACATTTGCAGCAGCTGCAACACTTTCAGAACCTGAAATCCCAAGAAAACGATTCATTACCCAAGCCATTTTCTTGACCACAAATTGAAGTATCCCAAAATAATACATGAGGCTTGAAAGTGCTGAAACAAAAACGACAGTTGGAAGAATCCAAAAAGCAAAATTAGCTAACATGGGAGGCATTTCACCCATGGAACCAAATAGAAATATAGCACCCTCATGAGAAAAGTCAATCACCTTCGTGAATGCTTTTGCCAACCAATCAAAAATACTACTTACAAAAGGTACTTTGAGTATAAACAACGCGAGAATGAGCTGAAGCAAAGATCCTTTTAAAACCAAACTCCAATTAATTGCTTTTCTATTTCGGCTTAGCGCAAAGGCGACAAAAAACAAAAACAACATACCCATTATCCCTCTGAAAATTGAACTTAAAGGAAAACCTGAGCCCTTATAGGTACTATCATAATCATGATAAGAGAACCTGCCTTTTGCGGAGGTTAACGTTAGTTTATTATCTGAAATATAAGAAATTGAAAAAGTCTCATATCCTGCATTGCTTAAACTGAAGTTATTCCTTTGAGCAGTTACTTTCTCTGGAACTAGAAATAAACTGTCGTTTTTAACGCTCCATGTACCTTTTGTATATGCGGATAATGCCAAATCGTTGTTTGTAAAATCCCCTGACTTTAGGAGCTTCAATACATTTCCCGAACGATAATAAGCCTCATCCTCAAATATATTATGGCTCGAAGCCATTGTGTAGCTTGAAAAAGCAACACAACAAAATAAGGCAACTAATAAATTACGGATTTCTTTTTTTAATCTCATCTCTTAATTTCGATGCAAGCTCGTAGTCTTCTTGTTCTAATGCACCTTGTAGTTGCTGTTCAAGTTCTTCCATTGAACTTGATGAATAATCGTTTACTTTTTCTTCAATATCAAAATCATCATCGTCTTGACTCACCAAAGAGTCACTTTCAAAAGCGGCTTCTTGATCTTGCGTAATACCAGCATCTTCAAGAACATTAGAAAATGTATAAATAGGGCTATTAAAACGGACGCCAACTGCAATTGCATCAGAAGTCCTTGAATCAATTTCAGTGTGGACTCCATCTTTATCACAAATCATCTTAGCATAAAAAACGCCCTCCTCAAACTTATAGATTAAAACCTCCTTTATTACGACATCGTATGAGACACAAAAAGACTTGAACAAATCATGTGTTAGCGGTCTATTCGGAATCATCTTTTCTAGCTCTACAGCTATAGCCTGAGCCTCGAAACCACCTATGACTATGGGCAACTTTCGATTTCCGGCTGCTTCTATCAAAGTCAAAACATAGGAACCCGACTGAGTTTGACTATATGCTATACCTTGAATTTCTAATCTAACTTTCTGCATAGTTTAAGCGCTATTGCTCAAAAATATAAGGTTTTACGACGCTTTAAACTTTTGAATGGCATCATTTAGTCTTGGTATTACTTCAAAAGCGTCACCAACAATACCATAATCAGCTGCTTTAAAAAATGGTGCCTCAGGATCTGTATTTACAACAACAATCACTTTAGAACCGTTAACTCCCGCTAAATGTTGAATTGCCCCTGAAATACCAACAGCAATATAGAGATTTGGACGGATTGCAACGCCTGTTTGCCCTACGTGCTCATGATGCGGTCTCCATCCGATATCCGCAACCGGTCTAGAGCATGCCGTAGCCGCACCTAGTTTGGAAGCCAACTCCTCTATCATACCCCAGTTTTCTGGCCCCTTCAATCCTCGGCCTGCAGAAACAACAAGCTCTGCTTCAGGCAATGGAATTTCGCCTTCAGGTTTTTTAGTTGATAATACTTTTATTCGTGGATCGCCGACTTCGATAGAAATTTCCTCTACACTGCATGCCGGAGCTTTTTCTTCGGGTGGCAGACTATTTGGAAGCAAGGAAATAATTCTAGACGAAGAATGCACTTTTACTTTACCTACAGCTTTTCCAGAAAAAACATTCACTTCGATAGCTCCCGATTCATCTGGTAATGAAATCGCACCTGACACTAAACCGGCATTCATGCGCACAGATAGCATCGGAGCAACCGATTTACCATACAAATCGTGAACAAAAACAACCGTGTTTGCACCTTCCGTTTGTGCAACCTTCGCTATCATTCGAACCACTTGCTGCTGATCGTCTCCGCTTACGGCCCGATCTACTAAAACTTTAGAAGCACCATAACTCCCCAAGATTGCAAGCTCATCACTAGACAGTGAACCATTGCTTAACGCAACAACCTCACCTAATTTACTAGCATAAGTTACAGCCTCAAAAGATGCTTTAGAAATACCATATCCAGAGTTTATATAAACTAATATCATTGACTTTAATTTTATTTAAATTACTTTGGCTTCGCTATGTAACAGAGAAACAAGCTCATCCATGTTTTCAGGATCAATCATCTTAACTGCAGACTTTTCGCCCGGCATTTCATATGAAATAAATGAAGTTAGATCATCAATCTCTTTTGCTTCAACCACTGTTAATGGTTTTGTTCTAGCTGCCATAATACCTCTCATATTTGGTATTCTCTGCTCAGCCATACCTTTTGCACAGCTTATTACTGCTGGCGCTTCAACTTGAATTTCTTGAACACCACCAATAATTTCTCTTTCTACAGTTAAAGTAGTACCTGTTACTTCAAGCTTCGTGGCTAAAGAAATAAAAGGAAGTTCTAGGCCTTCTGCAAGCATTCCTCCAAACTGAGAACCATTATAGTTGATGGTCTCCTTTCCCGTTAACACTAAATCAAAATCATTTTCTTTTGCATATGCAACAATCTGCATGGCAGAACTGTACGCGTCCTTTGGTTCGGTATCTATTCGAACAGCAGCATCTGCACCGATAGCTAAAGCTTTTCGAATAACCGCATCATCCGCAGCACCGCCAACAGTTATGATAGTTACTTGACCACCACCGGCTTCTTTAATTTCCAGCGCTCTTACTAAGGCATACCATTCATCATAAGGGTTTACAATAAATTGAACACCATTATCATCAAATTTTGTATTTCCATCTGAAAATGCAATTTTGGACGTTGTATCTGGTGCCTTACTAATACAAACTAATATTTTCATTCTTGTCGTTATTTTGAGTGATACAAATTTACTGAATAATCTAACACGATGAAAGCCCCTAAAAATAGATTTTATGAAAAGCTCGCATTACACAAGTAACAACGCTACCGCAAAAAACAAGGATGAAAAAAAAGTTAAAAAAGCCACCTTTTTGAGTTCTCCATCTAAAGCGCTAGGCTCAGGCGCTGTAAAGACCTTTTTCAAATGCCCCGCAATAAAGAAAGATGGAATTAATGCTAAAAGAGGCCAAAGGCTGTAGGTAAGCAGTATGAAGATTGAAACCATAATTAACCAAGATAGTGCCCCAAAAAGTAATAATCCAACGTGGTATAACTTTGCACGTTTATAACCGATTTTTACGACTATCGTTCGCTTGCCTGAGACACCATCATTTGCTACGTCACGCATATTGTTTAAATTCAAAACAGCTGTACTCCATGCGCCTATTGTAATTGCGGGAAACAATGTGAGCCATTCAAAACTTAAGCCGTAGAGCGAAAACACACCCAGGACACTTACGAGTCCAAAAAAAACAAACACCATAACATCTCCTAAACCACTGTAACCGTATGCAGACTTACCAATCGTATAATAAACAGCCGCCAATACCGATAACAGAGCCAATGCGGAATAAACATAGATTAATTCCACCGTTAAATTGGGTAAACTAAAATAGATTAACACCCCGGCTGCAAGAAATGATAAAAGCACAAAAATCATTACACCTATTTTCATTTCTAAAATTGAAACTTGACCAGATTGAACAGCACGTTCAGGACCAACTCTGTTCTCATTATCTGTGCCCTTCTGACTATCTCCTAGGTCATTGGCGAGATTCGACAAAACCTGAAAGCATATTGTTGTGCATAATGCAGCTAAAAATATTTTAATATTTCCATGGTCAAGCAGTGTCGCGAGCGCTGATCCAACAATAATCCCTGAAAGAGAAAGTGGCAAAGTTCTTAATCGCATTGCCCCTATCCATGCCCTAATCTTCTTCATATTGTAAAATTACGAATAAGAACAATGCTATTTCTTATGTCACTTGAACACAATTTCATATTTTTACAGACCAATTCGGGATGTAGCTTAGTCCGGTTAAAGTGCGCGTCTGGGGGGCGCGAGATCGGTGGTTCGAATCCACTCATCCCGACTTCTTTTTATTTGTGCTGATACTCAGTACAAGACACAAATTAAAATTGACCTTGTGTAAGGTCAAAACAATCATGATTAATCAAATTAAAAATCAATCGCAAATTTTGCAAAAGATGGGGATTAGCGAATTAAATCCCATGCAAAATGCAGCGATCGAGGCTATTGAAAAGTCGAAAGAGGTACTCATTCTTTCGCCGACAGGAACAGGGAAAACTTTAGCTTTTCTACTTCCACTTATAAAGCGATTAGATCCCTCATCAAAACAGACACAACTTCTGATCCTTGTTCCAGCTCGAGAACTTGCGATTCAGATTGAACAAGTTATTCGCGACATGGGCACAGGGTACAAAGTAAATGCGGTATATGGAGGCAGGTCAGGTTCAAAAGAAAAAATAGAACTCACACATACGCCAACAATTTTAGTAGGAACGCCTGGTAGGGTTGCAGATCATATCCGACGCGATAGAATTACATTAAATGGGATTTCAAATTTAGTACTTGATGAATTTGATAAATCTTTGGAAATTGGGTTTGAAAAGGAAATGAAAGAAATAGTTTCGGCACTTCAATCTTTGGAACGCAAAATATTAACTTCGGCTACTTTTAAAGAGCAGATCCCCGAATTCATGCACCTCAACAACCCTGTCAAGCTCGATTTTCTTGAATCAGAAACTATTAGTCTAGACATATCTTGGGTTAATGCACCTAAAAACACCCTTGATACATTACTAAATATTCTAGAATTCCTAGGTGATAAAAGAGGTATAATTTTTTGTAATTTTAAAGATACACTTAATGGTGTATCTGAATTTCTTAATGAAAATAATATTGAACACACAAGCTTTTTCGGAGGCATGGAGCAAGTTGATCGAGAAAGAAGCTTAATTCAATTCAGAAATGCGAGCCAAAGAACTCTTTTAGCAACTGATCTTGCGGCAAGAGGCATAGACATTCCAGGTCTAGACTATATTATTCACTACGAGATGCCTCCACGAGAGGAGGAGTTTACACACCGAAATGGCCGAACCGCTCGAATGAACAAAGACGGTATGGCTATGTGTATCAAAGGGAAAAATGACCGCATACCTGAATATGCAAAAGGAATAAAGAATTTAGAAATAAAGGAAGGAGCCAAAATCCCCACCAACAAATGGGCTACATTATTTATTTCTGGAGGTCGACGAGACAAAATTTCTAAAGGAGATATAGCTGGCCTCTTTATCAAAAAAGGGCAACTTGAAGGGGAACAGTTAGGCGTCATCGAACTAAAAACAGATTGTGCCTTTGTTGCTGTGCACAGAGAAAAAGCGGAAGATATCTGCCAGAGGCTTAATAATGAGCGATTAAAAAAGAAAAAAGTTCGTATCCGAAGGATTTAGAAAACACCTTATGCAAAGCATTAAGAAAGTATCGATTTATTTCATGGGATTGGCCTATTGCTACGTAGGTATTCATCATTTTATTGATCCTGAATTCTTTCTAGCGATAATGCCTGATTATGTACCGTTCCATATTGAGGCAGTTTATATTAGCGGTTTTTTTGAAATCCTTTTGGGAGGAATGCTACTCTTTGTAAAAACGAGAAAAATTGCAGCCTGGGGATTAATTGCACTTTTAATTGCTGTCTTTCCCGCTAACATATATTTAGCACAAAACGAAGCCGCTCAACACGCTTTAAACATAAGCCAAACAGCGGCCTATATTCGCCTGCCCTTTCAAGCTTTATTTATTGGCCTGGCTTTCTGGCACCAAAAGAATTAAGGTCTAGTATCTCGTGTATTTCATTCGACATGCAACACCTTCAATAACCGCTTGTAAAACATATACACCATTTGCAGTAAAAGATAAATCTACAGCATTTGTATGCTTCTCTATCACCGAATTGTAAATTGTTTGACCCTGAATATTTAATATTTCAAATGTCGTTCCCACAGCCATTCCCTCAATGAAAAACAAACCTTCATTTGGATTTGGATAGAGTTTAATGTCATAATAGGCAAAATCAGAAACCGTTGCACAAGGCTCAACCGTTATTTCGATACTGCTTTGTCCTGTGCAATCATTTTCATCTGTAAAAGATCCCGTAATAACATGCGTCCCTACCCCAGCAACCTGAGGATTAAACTCAGTCCCATTTGCTCCTGGACCTGAGAACCCTACTCCGGAAGGTTCTCCATAAAGCTGAACTAAACCATCACTTACACAAACAATATTGTCCGAATCATTTGTCGTTATTTCTACCACAGGTGCTGGATTTACCAAAATAGTCTGCACTGTTGAGTTAGAACCGAATTGGTTTGAAACCGTTAAGGTTACAACATAGGCTCCAGCACCTTCAAATAGATGCGTTGGGTTTTGCGCAGAAGAAGTTGACCCATCATCGAAGTCCCATTCCCAATCTGTTGGCTGCTCTGAAGAAAAATCATTAAAGGAAACCTCTGATCCAGAACAAATCTCAAATGTAGATGGTGTAAATGAAGCTTCAGGGGCAATACCTTGAGGCGCTTCATTGTAAAACACTTTGAAATCATCAAAATAGAAACCATCTTCTGTAACACCTCCATCAGAACGAAGTCTGAACCTAACATCAATGACTTGACCAAGATAATCACTCAAATTAATGTCTTCCAATACCCAATTCGAAACTACACCTTCATAAACTGGTTCACCATCCGGCTGAACACTTCCATTGTTATCCGTTCCCGGCACTGTATATTGACCACATTGACCAATCCATGAATTACCACCATCTGTGGAAACTTGAAATTGAACGTAATCATAATTTGCCTCGATATCCCATTTTGCATAAAAAGTAATTTTCGCCGAAATCGCATTGGTCAAATCTATTTCTGGATTATAGTAAAGACTTTTGGTTTGGTTATTTGAATAGTTCCCGTTAGGTGAGTCTGTAAAAGACTTATTAGGAGAGACATAGGTAGCATTCGTTGTGCCCCAATTTCCTGACCAATTGTTTGTATTCGTAGCATCTTCTAAAGCCTGAAGTGTAATTGCACCATATGTTTTTATTATCGTATCTTTTTTAATCCAGAGACCGTTATCCGTTTTCAGAATAAACTTGACTTCATCTCCGAATTGAATACCTGCATTGAGCACATATGAAATTGTTCCATTTTGTTCTTCAGTAGGATTTAAATTGTAAACGATTGGATTGCCTATACTACTTATATTCAATAGAGGTTCAATAGATACCGTAACAGGTCCAGACTCCCTTCCGTATCTTTTCGCTGAATGGTTAAAGTCTCCTGAAAGTGTCGCAACTACTCCAGCATCAGTGTCCTTAACCACAACATAATTTCTTGATACATGCGCTAAGACCAGGTTGGAAAAAACCATTTCTTGACAAGTTGGATTGATACTATTCGTACCTGGCCAGAAAGAAGTACCTACCTCCGGAGTATGCGCAAATACAGTATCTTTTTGTCCTTGACCGATATCCTCCTTGTACATGTAATCATCTGAATCACCTGAAGCTGGATAAAGACCAGAACTTTTGAATGCAGGATATGCGTTGTACTCGCACATGTGATTCGTATAATCTTGAATGTAATCATGATGATCTGCAAATTCCTCATCTGTTGTTCCAATAGGAAATAAAATGGCAGGAGAATAACTGTGAGCATTAAAAGCAGTCTCAAAATCATAGGTTTCAACCAACCACTTCATAGCTTGTGTTTCTGGCTCGGAGAAAGGACCCGTACCACAATAAACATCGCTGTTTGTATTAAAACTAATACCCGTCGTTCCCCAACCGTAAGAATAATTCCTATTTAAATCAACACCATAGTTGTTGCTGTTTGGATGATCACGACGATTTTTACGCCACATACCGCCACCATTGGGGTCTGTTTGTTCATTGTAGATGTAGCCATCCGGATTTAGGCAAGGCACAAAAAACATACGCGTGTGGTCTACGAGGTAAGTTACCTCATCATCAGAACCGTAATTCTCAAGTAAATACCACATAAAAAAGATGGTTTCCATGAGGCTCATTGGCTCTCTTGCGTGATGAATAGCCGAATAAAGAACATTTGGTTCATTCGCCTCATTTGACCCTGGATTATCAGATAATTTCACATGATAAATAGGGCGGTTGTTGTATGTTTCAAAATTCGAAATAGGGCTTTTGGCTGTTATCAAATTGGGGTATTGCGAATGCATATCATCAAGCTCTTCGAGCATCTCTTCATAGGTTAGATAGCCACCCATGGAACCAAGATTAAAATTTGAAGGAACAGCCGGTTCAAATCCACCAGAACCTCCAGAACCTCCAGAACCCTTAAAAAGAGAGACGATCACCCAAAAGTGTGCTGAGGGACATGCTATACCAGTGGTACCGAGTGACTCCTACCGCTCTACCTCATTACTCGGCTGCGGCCTGCGCCCCGAAGGCGCAGGCCGCAGCCGAGTATGAGGCTTTCCGCTCCAAGAAACCG
>ENA-ORDA01001802-ORDA01001802.1-marine-metagenome-genome-assembly--contig:-NODE-1802-length-17248-cov-3.548192_pt1 | contig 17248 bp, 14 predicted proteins | sample MGYA00237778_ERZ508506 | MGnify/ENA primary metagenome ERZ508506 (study PRJEB26177, sample SAMN06267891) | marine metagenome | isolation source: Monterey Bay, California, USA | place: Pacific...
AGAAATGGCTACTTATATTGAAAAGTTTGATAAAAATATGATTATCGTTTGTGAATATTTTAAAAAAATATTTTAAAGAGAAAAAAGTCTATAAAAAGTTCGAAATAAGAATCTTTAGTCCACATTTAACCTCAATATCCGTTGAGTTTTTAAACTTTTATATAAATTAAAATTTTATGAAGGAAAATAATGACAATCCGTTAGGACTGGCAAACAAACTTTATACTGTTGAAGAATTTGGTGCTATATTGAGAAATAAATTTGGAGCAGATAATTATATTTCTAATGTAATGTTAGCAGAAATATTTCTTGCTAAATACCCTGTTTATTCATGTAAAATTAAAAAATCAGAAAATCACATCTCTCAAAAAAGTTGTGGTTGTTGTTAAAACTTTAATCAAAAAATTCAACTGAATACTTTTCAAAATTATTATTATGATTAACTTGTATAGGTAAAAGAAATATTTTTTTCAACAGTTTCTGATAAAGTATGATGAACAGGGCAATTATAAGCAGCCCTTTCTAAAATAGTTTTGGTTTTAGAATCGTATTCCTTTGGGAAAACTATATCAATTTGAATTTCAGCTATCCTTCTAGGATTATTACCCATTGTTTTTTTGACCATTGCTTTAGTACCTTTAATGTCCACATTATTTTTCTCAACGGCAATTGCCATTATGGTTAAGATACAACTTGCTAAAGCAGAACATACCATATCTGTTGGTGAAAATGTTTGCCCTAGTCCATGGTTGTCTTTTGGAGCATCGGTACTTATTTCAGATCCAGAATCTAAATGAGTAGCAATTGTTCTTAGATTTCCTTGATATTTAATTTCAAATTTGTTCACTATATAATTTTAAACAAATATAACGATATGGTTATTAATTGTTTTAACTAGGTCTCTTAAGTTTAGAGACTTTCGAAATTATTTAAAAAAAAGCAATCCTAATAGGTTTAGGATTGCTTTTTATAATATGAACTAATTCATTTATTCCATTGTTTTAGCTCTACTGTAAACGTTTATTTTTTTGATTTTTCCATCTACAAATTCCATGTCATGAATGTGGTGTTCTAAAACCTCATTTCCATCTGCATCGGTATCAGTATAAGTATTACCTGTAGTTAGCCAATGGGTCATTTCACCTTTTTCATTTTTACTATCATTGGTAATCATCCACTGGACTTCCCATTTTGGATTTGATGTTTCAAACCAAGTTTTTAATAATTCAATTTGAGCGTCTGTTCCTTTAAGGGTTCTTCCATCGGGCAAGAAACCTTCCCATTCCGGATGATTTAGTTCAGCTATCTTTTCTAAGTTTTTATCGTTATGAGCTTGAATATAATCTAGCCAAACTTGTTCTGTATTTAAATCACCCCCAGTAATCAGGCTTACGGAGCGGTCTTCCATATAGGCTGAACCAATAACTGCTGGTGGCGGAGGTGGAGCATTGGGGTCATCATTATTTACTCCTAATTCTACCTTCATCGGTGACTTTAGATCATTATTTTTTTTTACATCATTACAAGCTGTAAATACGAATGCAGCGAGTAAAATTATCAATAATTTTTTCATTTTTTGATTGTTTTTAGGTTATAATTTTATGATTAATAGTTCAATTTACAGAATAATCTCATTAATAACGAACTATTATAAAAGATTCTAATTTATAAAAAGTTTAAAATCCTCTCTAAGGCCATACCCCTAGAAGCTTTTATTAAAACATAAGCATTTAAAAAAGAGGTACTCACAAGTACAGGTTTTAAGTTCTCAAAAGATCGGTATTTTTTTATGTTGGCTACATTGGAAGTAGTTTTATAAAACGCATTTCCAATTAAATAGCATTGCCCATCCAAATATTTTTCTAGATAATCACTTATATATTGATGTTCCTCTTCAGAAGTAATACCTAATTCAAACATGTCTCCAAGAAAAACTATTTTATTGGGACTGCGAGACTGGACGAAGTTTTGTAGTGCCGCCATCATACTCGTTGGATTTGCATTGTAGGCATCTAAAATGATAGTATTGGTCTCTTTTTTTATTATTTGTGACCTGTTGTTATTAGGTATATAGCTTTCAATTGCTTTTTTGATATTCATAGGATCAACTCCAAAGTAAGATCCCATGGTTATGGCAGCAGCTATATTATTAAAATTATAATGTCCTATTAAATGACTTTGGATTGTCAAACCTCCAAATGATAATAGTAATCCGTCCGAAGAATCAATAAGTTGAGGAGCACAATTTTGTGATTTATCTCCAAATGTAAATTTTTTAATGTGTTCAGAATTTTTGTTCTGATTTTTATCGTTGTCATTTACAAATACCGTCTTATTTGTTGCTCTAAGATATCGGTATAACTCTGATTTTGATTTAATCACACCTTCTAAACTTCCAAAGCCCTCTATATGGGCTTTTCCAAAATTTGTAATATACCCATAATCAGGTTTTGTTATTGCACACAATAATTCGATCTCTCCAGGATGATTTGCTCCCATTTCCACAATACCTAATTCGGTACTTTTATTCATATTTAGTAATGTAAGCGGAACTCCAATATGATTATTGAAATTTCCAATGGTGGCAACCGTTTTAAACTTTTTTGATAAAACTACATTTACGAGTTCTTTGGTAGTTGTTTTTCCATTACTTCCAGTAAGTGCTATGATAGGAATATTGAGATAAACTCTGTGAAAGGTGGCTAATTCTTGAAGGGTCTTTAAAACATTAGGAACTAAAATTGAATGGTCATTTATATATTTTTCTTCGTCTATAATAACCTTATAGGCTCCTTTGTCAAGAGCAGATTGAGCAAATTCATTTCCATTAAAATGAGCTCCTTTTAGAGCAAAAAATATAGAATCATTTGTAATGTTTCTAGTATCAGTGCTAATTCCAGAAGACCTTAAAAAATGACGATGGATTTCTTCAATTTTCATATAAATAAAGGTACAAAAAAAACCTCTTCGTTTATTGAAGAGGTTTTTTCTTATTAAGTTTTATCTAGTTTCTTGGTCTTTTTCCTTCTTTGGATTTTGATCCAAGTCTTGACATAGCACATCTAAAACCTATATAATCAGTTGCCATATCTTCTGGGAAATACCTTCGCTGGGCAGGATCCAACCAATAATCTCTATCTCTCCAAGAACCTCCTTTATACACACGTGATTCATCACTAATTAATGAAGTCCTAGTAGTAGTTTCATCATATTGACGTTCTGATCTATTATGAATTGGAGAATTATACATTACGTTGTTTTCATCTTCAACTTCATCTTCATCATCGCTAAATTTGTCAAAGTATCTGGTAGATTTTTTATCACCATCACGATAATTCCGGTTATCACTTTTTGAGAAATTTGTTCTTAAATAAGTCTCATTATCATCTACTGGAATTTGATAAATTTCACCTGGTAAATTTCTGGCGATAAGTTTTCCATTATTTAAAGTATCATAAACAATAGAATCTGCAGTCACAATTTTTACTCTTCCATCGTTCCCGATAAAATCTTTTGTGTATTGATTTCCACGGAAATAATTGAAATCACTAAATTCATCATCAACTATTGGCCTGTATACATCAGCCACCCATTCTGCAACATTTCCAGCCATATCGTATAATCCATAACCATTCGGGTCATACGATTTTACTTCAGCAGTAATATCTGCTCCATCGTCACTCCAACCTGCAATTCCCCCGTAATCACCATCACCTTGTTTGAAATTTGCTAATTGATCTCCTTTAGATTTTCTTTTTCCTGAACGCGTATATTGACCTTCCCAAGGATATTTCTTTCTACCCCTGTAAACGTTATAATTTCTTATGCCAACGAGCCCAAGTGCTGCATACTCCCATTCTGCTTCTGTGGGTAGTCTGTAATCGGGTAACAAAATACCATCTTTCCTTTGAACATAAATATTGATACTATCTTTGTTTCTTTTTATTCTTGCTTGAGTTGATTTTGATTGACGTGTTATAGAATCGTTACCTCCATAACTTAGGGTAGGTGAGTTCAAATAAGTTTGACTATTAAAAGTTTTACCAGCTTCTACACCATACTTTGCATCTCTAGTGATAAAACCTTTTTCTTCCAATATTTGCTCATTGACACGATCAGTTCTCCAGTTACTAAACTCTACAGCCTGTTTCCAACTTACACCAACAACTGGATAATCAGCAAATGCTGGATGTCTGAGGTAATTATTTGTCATTACTTCAGCATAACCAAGTCTATTTCTCCAAACTAGCGTATCTGGAATGGCTCCATTGTATATATTTTTATAGTTTTCTTCAGAGGGGGGGAATAATTTCTTTAACCAGTCTAAGTATTCAGAATACATTAAATTAGTAACTTCAGTCTCATCCATGTAAAAAGATTGAACATGTTGTTGGTTTGGTGAGTTATTCCAATCGTGCATTGGGTCGTCTTGTACTTTACCCATGGTAAATGTTCCGCCTTCAATAAATACCAGACCTGGACCAGTTTCTTGTTCCTTTGCTTCTGTATTGTATTGGAAGCCGCCTTCTTTGGCATTCATTTTCCATCCGGTAGCTCTTGAGCTATCTTTATAGTTTCTACCTTTGTTACAACTTACTAATAATAAGGAAGTAACAAATAGAATAAGCAACTTTGGTGCTAAATTGTTTTTAAAGTTCATAGTTTTCAGTTATGAAAAAATTGGATTGCAATATAGTAATTAACGATAATAATTCAATATTATTTCAAATATTAAAACAATATGATTTTTAATTATCAATACTGTTAACGAATATTTTTTTTAAATAGTATAAGACAAAAGAGTTTTTCTAATTTTAATTTTTTCGTCATACTAACTTTATATTTGTTACGTTACTAATAAATATGAAAAAACTTATACTTTTTTTTACTCTCATACTTATTCCGATTACTTTAGTAGGTCAAGATAAATTCATTGAATTAGATTGGAATAATACTAATGCGAGTAAATGGAGGTCAACTTCACAAAAAAATACTGTGAATGATAAAAATTCAGAAGTATTAATTCGTTTGCTGATTAATCAAGATATGAATTTTATCAAACAATGGGAGGATATTAATTATGTTGATGAAAATTCATTAGAAATATCAAACATTATTTATGAAAAACTTTCCAACAATGAACTAAAAATCCTTAATAAAAAGCTTATAATCGGTAAACATATTACTGAATTAAAAAGTGGAAAATCTCGAGATAAATTTTACACGTCTATTCTCATAAACCCAATAATCAAGGTAAATGGTGTTCCTAAAAAAATTATTTCATTTAAAATTTCATATAAATATAATAATCAAAATAGACCATTAAAAACGATTCCTGTTTCAAATTCAGCTTTAGCTTCAGGAGATTGGTATAAATTTAAAGTTGATCAAACAGGTGTCTACAGGATAGACAAAAGTTTTCTCAGTAGCATTGGTATGAATCCCGACAATTTAGATCCTCGGACTATAAAAATATTTGGGAATGGTGGTAAAGCTCTCCCATTTAAAAATATAGATAATAATGAGTTTGATTTAATAGAAAATTCCATACAGATAATAGGTGAAGAGGATGGTAGTTTTGATAACAACGATTTTATATTATTTTACGGTGTTGGCACAAATGGATATCAAGGAGATGATTTTGATACGAATATCAACCCTTACAGTGACGAATCTTTTTATTATGTTACCTCTAGTGTTGGTTTTGGTAACAGAATTCAACAAATTGTCGAGCCCTCGGGTGAAGCTACAACCATTATTGACCAGTACAATAGCTATCAATTTTTTGAAAGCGATGAGTTTAACCCTGCCAAAGTAGGCCGCAGATGGCTCAGTAATCGCTTTGATATCGAGAGCGAACAATCATTTACTTTAAATTTTCCAAATATAGTTCCAGGAGAATTAATGAATGTAAAAGTAAAAGTTGCTTCTGCTTCTGAAACTAGCACATCTATGGCGATTTCTATTAATGGAACTAGTTTAGATCCCCTTATTTTTAGTCCTATTGAAGATCCTACATTGTTAAATTCAAAACAATTTGTTGGAGAGATTCCGTCGGGTAATGAAAATTTGGTTTTTAATTTGATATATAACAATGGAGGGAATCCTTCAAGCATAGGGTATTTAGATTATATTAGTGCTGAGGCACTAGTATTACTTAAAGGAAATAATCAACAAATGCCTTTTAGATGGAATCAAGCAAGTACAACTTCAGGAATTGGAGAGTATCAAATTAGTAATGCTTCACAATTTTCTCAAGTATGGGATATCACAGATTCAAGTTTGATCCTTTCTAAAGTGAATACAAGCAATTCCACGTTTTCTTTCAAGGCAAATCTTGGAGAATCTAGAGAATATGTAGCCATAAACCCTTCTAATTATTACCAGCCTATAAAAATTAATCAATCCTATGTTCCTAATCAGAATTTAAAGGGAACTATTTTTAATGACGAGTCTGGAAATTTTAAGGATATAGATTATTTAATTGTCACTCCTTCATCTCTGCTACAAGCAGCAACAAAACTTGCTGATCACAGATATCAAGTGGATGGAATTAACATAAAAGTTATTACATTAAATCAAATTTATGAAGAATTTAGTTCAGGTAAACAAGATATTGTAGCTATCAGAAATTTTGTAAAATATATTTATGATAACGCATCTTCAGAGGATAACCGAATAAAATATTTATGTTTATTTGGAGACACATCCTACGATTATAAGGATCGTATATCGAACAATAATAATATGGTGCCAACATACCATAGACTTTTTAGTAACAGCACTTTTGCATCATTTATGTCGGACGATTTCTATGGAAATATGGACCCGGAGGAAGGACTAATGCTGGCTGCTGAAAAATTAGATATTGCTGTAGGAAGAATATTAGCAGATGATCTACTATTGGCAAACGATATGGTTGATAAAATTATAAAGTACGATTCGAAACAATCTTATGGTAATTGGCGTAATGATTTTGTGTTGGTTTCGGATGATGTTGACGAAGTTTGGGAGTTTAATTCCTTACAAAAAAATCTAGATAGGCTTGGGGATGAGGTTTCTGTAAGGAAGCCTTCAATTAATGTAAAAAAACTTCATTCGGATTCTTTTCAACAAATTGCTTCTGCAGGAGGAGATCGTTATCCAGATGTCAACAATGAATTCCAAAATGCTGTAGAAACAGGAGCGTTAATAATAAATTATCTTGGTCATGGAGGTGAAGATGGATTGGCTTCTGAATTTATTTTTACAAAAGAAACGGCACAAAATTTAAGAAATAATTATAAATTTTCTTGCATTGTTACAGTTACGTGCGAATTCACCAAATTTGATAATCCCCAGAGAATCACTGCAGGAGAACTTTCTTATTGGAATAAGAATGGAGGTGCAATTGCTCTAGTTACTACCACCAGATCTATTTCAACTATAACTGCTGTTGATTTTAATGATCTCTTAGCTCCAGAATTATTTGGATATGATAGAGATATTCCCAATACTCCAGCAGAAGCAGTTCGAATTGCAAAAAATAACGTAGGAAGTCTAAACAGAAGAGTAGTTTTTTTTATTGGAGACCCTTCGATGCGACTAGCTTTTCCTAGACAGAAAATTGAATTAACAACTTTAAATGATGTGCCGATTTTCGAATCAACAGAAATTCTAAAAGCGTTAGACAAGGTTAAATTAGGTGGAGAAATTCGAGATAACAATGGAAATATTTTATTAGACTATAATGGTGTGCTTGAGGTTAAGTTATTCGACAAAAACAGAGATAGGAGCACTCTTGGTAATGACGGTGTCACTCAATCGGGCGAATTATTAATAATGGACTTTACTACTTTAGGCGGAGTATTATTTAATGGGAAAGCTACTGTTTCTGATGGAGTTTTTGAAATTGATTTTATAATGCCCAGAGATACTCAAATACCCCTTGGTGCAGGACGTGTAAGTCTTTATTCACAGAGAGATAATTCATTAAATAACCAAACTGGATATAATTCAAACGTCAGGATTGGAGGTTTAAATGAAGATGCTCCAGAAGACAATCAAGGTCCTTTAATCAATCTTTTTATGAATGATGAAAGCTTTGTTTCCGGTGGTGTTACTAATAACTCACCAATATTGATTGCAAAACTCTCAGACGAAAATGGAATAAATACAGCAAGTGGAATAGGTCACGATATGATCGCAATTATCGATGGTGATGAATCCAATCCCTTTATAATTAACGATTATTACCAAGCGGATGTAGATGATTATTCTAATGGTACCGCTTCTTTTACTCTGAGAGATTTAGAAGTAGGATTACATACCTTAACTTTCAAAGCTTGGGATGTTTATAATAACTCTGCAACCTCCGAAATACAATTTGTTGTAGCTGGTAATGATGATTTAAAAATTACCAATATTTTAAATTATCCAAATCCCTTTGTCGATTATACAGAATTTTGGTTCAATCATAATCGCCCTTTCGAACCCTTGGAGGTCCAAATTCAAGTATTTACAGTTACGGGTAAAGTAATTTGGACAAAAAACCAAATCATTACTACCGATGGATTTTTATCAAGAGATATTATTTGGGATGGAAAAGACGATTTTGGTGAATCTATAGCTAAAGGAGTCTACGTATACAAGCTCACCGTAAATTCAACGCTTACTAACAAACGAGTCGAAAAATATGAAAAACTCGTTATTCTATAAAATTAAATTTATATTTGCACAAATTTTTAACCAAATGAAAAAAGTATTAATTTTTACCTTGTTATTTTATTTTACAAACAACACATTTGCTCAAAATGTAATTACTACAATTACACCCAACTCGAATGATTCAAGAGTGATTACAACTGGAGTTCCTTTTGTACTTATTGGGGCAGACCCAAGAGCTGCCGGTTTAGCAGATATGGGTGTTGCAACCTCTGCCGATGCATTTTCACAACAATGGAATCCTTCAAAAGCTGCTTTTGCGTTATCCAAACAAGGAATAGGGGTTACCTACACGCCCTATCTAGGTAAGCTTGTAAATGATGTATTTTTAGGTAACATAACTTACTACAATAGAATAAATGAACAAAGTGCTGTAGGAGCAAGTTTTAGATATTTTAGTAGTGGAGAGATTGAATTAAGAGAAACTGTCGATCAAGAGCCTCTTATTGTAAAACCAAACGAAATGTTATTTGATCTTACCTATTCTTTGAGAGTCAGCGAACGTATTGCACTGGCAGTAACCGGTAGATATATACGGTCCGATTTAAAATTACAAACAGCTATTGAAGACGCGAATGCTGCGAGCACTTTTGCGGTAGATATATCATCCTATTATCAAAGTGAAGAAATACCAATGAATAGTTTTGATGGACGTTGGAGAGCTGGAATTAATATCTCAAATTTAGGATCTAAACTAAAATATGATGAGACTGGTCAAGAAAGTTTTCTACCCACAAATCTTGCTCTAGGTGCAGGATTTGATTTCATATTAGATGAATACAATACCGTTGGTGTTACTGCGCAATTTAATAAACTACTAGTGCCAACGCCACCAATTTATGGAACCGAGAGAACCTTTGAAGATCTAGATGGTGATGGTGTTTATGATCCAAATGTAGATACCCTTATAAGCGATACAAATGGAGTTATTTACAAGGGCCAAGATCCAAATGTCAACTTTTTTAAGGGTGTATTTCAATCGTTTGGCGATGCGCCAAATGGATTTAGTGAAGAGCTCAATGAGTTAACATGGGCATTAGGAGCAGAGTATTGGTATAGAGATGTTTTCGCTTTTAGAGCAGGATATTTTAACGAACATGAAACAAAAGGTGCTAGAAAGTTTTTTTCATTAGGTGCTGGATTTAAGTACACCACCATTAATATTGATATTTCATATTTAATCTCCACTTCAAAAGTAGTTAGTCCATTAGAAGGAACCCTTCGTTTTGGTTTAACATTTAACTTTGGTGATGAGTATGACGAATACTAGACTCTTGTGAAAAATATAAAAATCGAAATAAATTTAGAAGTATTTGAGAGTGTTTCAAAGCTACCAGTTTCGATCCAAAAACTTATGGATAAGGCGCATAAAGCTAGAGATAGAGCTTATGCGCCTTATTCTTCCTTCAAAGTAGGTGCAGCTTTGCAATTAAACTCAGGAGAGATTATTACAGGTAATAATCAAGAAAACGCAGCGTATCCCTCCGGACTTTGCGCCGAAAGAGTAGCTATATTTTATGCTGGATCTCAATATCCAGAGGCCACGTTCCATTCTATGGCTATTTCTGCAAAATCACTCCATAGTAAAACTACTAAAGCGGTCCCCCCTTGTGGTGCCTGTAGACAAGTCTTGGCAGAGTATGAGGTTAAACAAAACTCTTTAATCGAAATATATTTTATGGGAGAATCGGGTAAGGTCGTAAAATCCAACTCCGTAAAAGACATATTACCCTTGATTTTTGACAGTACTTTTTTATAATTTTTGCTATACTTCTTAATCTTTTTCGCAGATTTATATTGCCCACTAAAAAGTTAATTTTTTTGTTTATTATTCTTTTAAGAATTATAATTTTGTAGATGCTAATAATATAGTATTTTTGTCTGCTATATTTAAAATTACCTAATTTTATAATAGTGAAAACATTATGAAAAAAATTACGAAAAAAACATACCTCGATTGGTACGAAAATATGTACTTCTGGAGAAAATTTGAAGACAAACTTGCTCAGGTTTACATCAAACAAAAAGTAAGAGGGTTTCTTCATTTATACAATGGTCAAGAAGCAATCCTAGCAGGAGCACTTCATGTAATGGATCTTACCAGGGACAAAATGATTACTGCTTACAGAAATCATGTACAACCTATAGGTATGGGGGTAGATCCAAAAAAAGTCATGGCAGAGTTGTACGGAAAAGGTACCGGAACCTCTTCTGGTTTAGGTGGTTCAATGCATATATTTTCTAAAGAACATAGATTCTATGGAGGGCACGGTATTGTTGGAGGACAAATTCCTTTAGGAGCAGGTCTTGCATTTGCTGATAAATATTTTAATAAAGGTGGTGTGACATTGACATTCATGGGAGATGGAGCAATGCGTCAAGGTTCGCTCCATGAAACTATGAATTTAGCAATGTTGTGGAATTTGCCAGTTGTTTTCTGTGTTGAAAATAACGGTTATGCCATGGGTACCTCTGTTGAGAGAACCGCGAATCATTCAGAAATTTGGAAAATGGGATTGGCCTATGACATGCCTTGTAAACCTGTCGATGGAATGAAGCCTGAAGTAGTAGCTGAAGCTCTTGATGAGGCTATAAAAAGAGCAAGAAGTGGAAATGGACCTACATTTTTAGAAATTAGAACCTATCGTTACAGAGGACATTCTATGAGTGATGCACAACATTATAGAACCAAAAAAGAAGTAGCAGACAAGCAAGAGGAAGATCCTATTAGTTATATTAAAAATATCCTTTTAGATAAGAAATATGCAACAGAAGAACAAATAAAGGAAATCGATCAAAAAGTGAAGAATTTAGTTGCTGAATGCGAGCAATTTGCCGAAGATTCACCTTATCCTGATAAAAATATAATGTATGATGTTGTATACGAGCAAGAAGATTACCCCTTTTTATCACATAAAATATAAATTTATATGGCAGAAGTTATAAATATGCCGCGTTTAAGCGACACAATGGAGGAAGGGACCGTAGCTAAATGGCTTTTTAAAGTAGGTGAAAAAGTTTCGGAAGGAGATATTTTAGCCGAAATTGAAACTGATAAAGCAACGATGGAGTTTGAATCTTTTAATGAAGGAACGCTACTTCATGTGGGTGTCCAAGAAGGAGAGACCGCACCAGTTGATGTGTTATTAGCTATTATTGGCGACCCAAAAGAAGATATTTCAGATCTTATCAATGCAGATAGTTCAACTGTTGCTAAATTGGATGAAGCGCAAGAACCAATACCTACTTCAGAACCTAAGATTAAAGAATCGACGGAGAGTTCTCAAATGCTGATTCCAAATGGAGTAGAAGTGATAACAATGCCTCGTTTAAGTGATACCATGGAAGAAGGTACTGTTGCTACTTGGAATAAAAAAGAAGGTGATACCGTTATGGAAGGCGATATACTCGCTGAAATAGAGACTGATAAAGCAACGATGGAGTTTGAATCTTTCTATTCTGGTGTCTTATTAGAGATAGGAGTAAAAGAGGGAGAAACAGCTCTGGTAGATTCAGTGTTAGCTATAATTGGTCCAAAAGGTACCGATGTTTCTGGCTTACTGGAAAATTATTCTTCAAACGATAAAAGCACTCCTGTTCAAGCTGAAAATGAAACTACTATTCCCGTTGTTGAAGAAGTGAAATTTGAAACTCCAAAAACACCTGTAGTTTTAACCGATACAATTTCAAATCAAAGAGTATTTATTTCACCACTTGCAAAAAAGTTGGCTGAAGAAAAAGGAATCAACCTATCGCAATTAAAAGGAAGCGGAGAACAAGGAAGAATTATAAAACGTGATATTGAAAATTACCAACCTGTTTCGGCTGTTTCTGCATCCTACATACCTGTAGGAGAAGAAAGTTTTGAAGAGGTAAAAAATTCTCAAATGCGAAAGGTTATTGCCAAACGTCTTGGAGAATCAAAATTTATGGCTCCTCATTATTATTTGACCATTGAGCTAAATATGGACAGTGCAATTTCTGCGAGAGCAGCAATTAATTCAGATCCGAATGTTAAAATTTCTTATAATGACATGGTGGTAAAAGCTAGTGCGATGGCATTACGTAAACATCCAAAAGTTAATTCTCACTGGACTGACACCTCTACTTTAATTGCAAAACACATACATATTGGAGTTGCGGTAGCAGTAGATGATGGTTTGTTAGTACCTGTCTTAAAATTTGCCGACCAAATGACTTACAGTCAAATTGGAACCAATGTAAAAGAATTAGCGACGAAGGCAAGAAATAAAAAACTAACACCCGAAGAAATGGAAGGTAGCACCTTTACAGTATCTAATTTAGGGATGTTTGGAATAAAAGAATTTACCTCTATTATAAATCAACCAAACTCTGCAATACTTTCTGTTGGAGCTATTGTTCAAAAACCAATTGTAAAAGATGGACAAATAGTTGTTGGCAATACAATGACTGTTACTCTTGCTTGTGACCACAGAACTGTAGACGGCGCTACCGGAGCATCTTTTTTGCAGACTTTTAGAACCTATGTTGAAAACCCTGTAACCATGTTTGTGTAAATGAAAAATGTTATTATCACAGGGACCAGTAGAGGAATAGGTTACGAACTTGTAAAGTTGTTCACAGACGCAGGCTTTAATGTTTTGGCTTTATCGCGTAACGCTGCACCCATATCAAGTATGAATCTCAGTGGTTGTACTATTTTTCCTTTTGATATAACAGATTCAGACGATATTAAATCTGCTTCCAAGTTTGTAGCAGAAAATTGGGAAAAAGTAGATATTTTAATTAATAATTCTGGAGCTCTTTTAAACAAACCATTTGCTGAGACCTCCATAGATGAATTTATCAATGTTTATGACGTGAATGTTTTTGGTGCAGCTGCTCTTACTAAAGCAATACTCCCCTTCATGCATAAAGAGAGTCATGTTGTAAATATTAGTAGTATGGGGGGAATCCAAGGAAGTATGAAATTTCCCGGCTTGAGTGCTTACAGCAGTAGTAAAGGAGCTTTAATTACCCTTACAGAGCTATTGGCAGAAGAGTATAAAGAAAAAGGGCCTTCATTTAATGTGTTGGCATTGGGTGCTGTTCAAACTGAAATGCTTGAAGAAGCTTTTCCTGGATATGAGGCGAGTATTTCTGCAATACAAATGGCTAAATATATTATGCAGTTTTCAATTAGTGGACAACAATTATATAATGGTAAAGTCCTTCAAGTTTCTAATTCTACCCCTTAATGTAACTAATGTCAAAAATACTTGGAAAATATATTCCTCAAGCTTCAGTAGCTTCTGTTTTTCAATTAATTACTGCACATAATATTCATCTCAAAATCGTTAATGAAAGAGTAACCCGACACGGTGATTACAGAAAAATGTCCAATGGGCAACATCAAATTACAGTTAACTCCAATCTAAACACTTTTCGATTTTTAATAACATTAATTCACGAAATAGCTCATTTAATAGCTTTTAAAAAACATGGTAATATAATTAAACCCCATGGAATTGAATGGAAAAGAACTTTTCAGCAATTAATGCTACCCTATCTGAGGCCAGAAATATTTCCAAATAAATTATTACCCTTTTTAGCGATTCATTTTAAAAACCCAAAAGCTAGCAGTGATACTGATACAAACTTGTCTTTAGCCTTGAAAGAATACGATGCTCCAAACGATAAAAATTATGTATTTGAAATACCCTTAGGTAGCAGATTTAGACTTTACAACGGAAAGATTTTCAAAAGAGGACCAAGACGAGTTAAACGTTTTGAGTGTATTGAAATTTCTACGGGAAAAGTATATTTATTTAATCCAAATGCTGAGGTTGAATTACTTTAAGTTCAAAAAAAAGGTTTTTTTAAAATAAAAGATTATTTTTAGTAATCTTAAATAAAAAAAAATCCCCGAATTAAAAATTGAGAATAATGATAAATACTTGTGATGAAGGAAAATAAAAAGATGGAAGATTCTAATGAAATTACTGAGGACCAACAATTTGACCAAATAAAAGAATCTGCTTGGCAAGGATTAAAACTTTTCTTTAAAGAACTTTTGGATCTCAGAGAAGAAACCGATCGAGAAACTACTATAGAGAGTGTTAAAACAGATATTTCCATAAAAGGACACAATGCTTGGATATTAATTTTTTCCATATTTGTAGCTTCGATAGGACTAAACGTAAGTAGTGCAGCAGTTGTTATTGGTGCCATGTTAATTTCTCCATTGATGGGTCCTATTGTTGGTTTAGGCTTATCCGTAGCAATCAATGATGTGGAAACCCTAAAAAAGTCTTTAATTAACTTAGGTGTTATGGTTACTTTGAGTGTGATCACTGCATATCTTTATTTTTCAATATCCCCCCTTACCAAAGAGACTCCAGAATTACTAGCTAGAACCTATCCTACAATATTAGATGTATTGATAGCTATTTTTGGTGGACTAGCCTTAATTGTTGCTAAAACAAAAAAGGGAACTATGGCGAGTGTAATATTTGGAGTTGCCATAGCCACAGCACTGATGCCTCCATTGTGTACCGTTGGATACGGCTTAGCAATAGGGAATATTAATTATGCTGGTGGAGCTATCTATTTATTTTCAATTAATGCTGTTTTTATAGCTTTAACGACTTTCTTAATCGCAAAAATTTTACGATTCCCAATGGTAAAATATGCCAATTCAAAACGCAGAAAAAGAATAGCTCAAATTGCGACAAGTATTGCGATTATTGTAATAGTTCCAAGTGTTGTATTATTTTTAAACCTTCTAAAAGTTCAGGTTTTTGAGAATAAGGCAAAAGAATTCGTTACAATTAGTGTCAAACACAAAGGAGCTGTTATTTTAAAATCTAATCAAGATTATGATTCTAATAAAATTGAAGTTTATTTAATTGGGAGATTGGTTCCTGAGTCAGTTATAGAGCTTTGGAGAAATGAGTTAAAGGAAAATTCTAATTTAACTAATACGACTTTAGAAATTTTTCAAGCTGCTGATCAAAGTGGTGATATGGCACAAGAATTATCTGGTAAATTAAAGTTTGATATATTGGATGAGCTTTATGAAAAGAATGAACAATTACTGAAAGATAAAGAAGCAAAAATTAAATTTTTAGAGGATAAGCTTACAAGTATCAAAGTTAAGGAGCTTCGATTTGATGACATTAGTAGAGAAGTTAAAATGAATTACAGCGAAATTCAGTCAATTAGTTATTATAATAAAGTAACCACTGATTTTGAAACAACAGATACAATTCCAGTTTTCTCAATCAAATGGGATACAAAGTATTCTAAAAGGAGTAGGGAAAAAGATATGAAAAGTTTGAATATATGGTTAAGATATAAACTAAAGTTAGATTCTTTACTTATTATAGATTAAAAAAGGCTGTCGTTTTTGACAGCCTTTTTTTAAAAAAAGTAAATAAATTATTATTTTTTAATAAATTTATAACTAACATTTTTATTTTCAACTTCCAGTTGAACATAATAGACCCCACTAGTTAACGATTCCACATTGATACTATTATTTGTTGAAACAGTCGTGTTGAAAACTATTTTTCCATTCGAGAGATAATTTTTTACTGTAATTAAAGTCAAATGAATTATTCTGATCAATTTTATCTTCATTTAAATTAAATGTTATATAATTAGAATAAGGAATAAATTGGTTAATCATATAATTATTAGCCGTTTTATTCGATATTTTTATGTATTTTGCTTTTTGACCTGCTTTATTAAATTCAGTCCAGAACCAAGCATAACCATCACCTGGGCAATTAGCTTCATCAAGAAACCATTGTTCCGTTTTTTGGAATTGGGGAGCAACTGGTGAGAATGATGCTGTTGATATTAATTCTATAGTTATTGCTTGATCATCTGTAAAAGGTGAGGCTGCGGATTGACTTGCTATGGTATTTAAATGAACATCAAACCAAGCTCCAGATGCCGTTGGTATAACAGACCAATTAACTCTAGTAAAATCAATAAATGGAGCTATTCCACTACCAGAATTTAAAGTTCCTATTGAATGAACTTTACATATTTGAGGAAATGAATCTGCAAATGCATACATCATATCTACATATTGATTATATGTTGGATAATAGTCCCAATTATTCTTCGAAATATTATTGTAATATACATTGTTGTTAATTATTTGGTATGTAACATCTCTTTTAAGAAAGTCATTAAATTGTATCTTGTTGGCATAGGCATATGCAGTGTGTTTGTTTGTTTTATGATCTAGAGAAATGATTTTAGAGAGATTGTCTAATTCTTGTTTGTTTTTATAATCAAATGAGAAGTATATTTCATTTTTTCCAGAAAATATTTGTTCTATATTCTGACCTATTAACGATAGGGGTAAGATAAATAGTATCAATAATCTTTTCATGCTACATATTTCTTCTATATTGACCACCAACTTCAAATAAACTATTTGTTATTTCTCCTAATGAACATGTTTTGGTTGTATTCATTAGTTCTTCAAAAATATTTTGGTTCATTATTGCAGCCTTCTGAATATTTTTTAATGATTCTTTTGCGTTTTCTTCATTTGTTTTATGTAATT
>ENA-ORDA01001805-ORDA01001805.1-marine-metagenome-genome-assembly--contig:-NODE-1805-length-17232-cov-6.094142_pt1 | contig 17232 bp, 24 predicted proteins | sample MGYA00237778_ERZ508506 | MGnify/ENA primary metagenome ERZ508506 (study PRJEB26177, sample SAMN06267891) | marine metagenome | isolation source: Monterey Bay, California, USA | place: Pacific...
TGGTGCGCCAATATAATTAGCAGTGTGGGCGTCCATACTTGTCAGTATTAAAGTTTGGCCTTGCACTCGTATGCCAGCCATAATTCTGCCACTTGTGTTAAGCTCTAAATCACCAGCTTCATTTGTTGCGGCTGGCGTCCATGTGGAGCTATCTTCCCTGTCGCACCATTGCACCTTGCGTTGGTTTCCGCCTGCCCCTAATGCGAACAAAAATCTTTCTTCAGTTACAACTATGCCTTCATTACTTGTTGGTGCATTTGATAATACTGCGGCTGGTGTAGAGTTATTTATTTGCCACTCGTAAATTTTTCCATCATCTTCATTGCACGCGACAAGGTATTCGCCCCATGTATCTAATGACCAAGTTGTTGCAGGCTGTATTCGCGCTGTATCTGGGCGAGCCACGCCATAAGCATATTGCCCAAAGTAACTGCCACCATACCCTGTAAATGCCTCGGCGTCTTCACGTCCAGAAGTTAATCCAACTGGTGTTATGTCGTGGCGCACACCCTGAGATGTCCAAGTATAAAGTTTGTTATATGTGCCGCCAGCAATGAAACGATCTTGATCATTAGCAATCCAAGTAATTAACCCACGAATTTTAGCATTAGCCGCCGTGTCTGATCTAGTACGCCAACCACCCATCGGGCGCATTGTGCCATCAACCCAGCGAATTAAATTGGCGTCACGCCAGCGCCCAGATGCCTGTAATTCAGTACCATTTCGGTAAATGCCAGCGGGGATGTCTAATGGTATTAGTGGCATATTTACCTCATTGGTCTAAGTTACTGTGACTATAACATATTTTTATGCTTATTAACAATATAGCCTTTAGGTTGGCTTTGTAGGCCAAGTAACTGTGTTAGGAAATCCAGCTTGTGCTGGTAAAATAAGTAAATCAGTTCGGTACTGTGTCCACTCTGCTTGTTTAGCGTCTGTTAGTTCAGCCCAGCGCAGAGGGTTAGTTACTATAGGGTCTACTTCTTCTACCAACTTTTGGTCACGTTCTGCTCTTAAACCAGCCGACAGTTCTGCATCTAGCTCTGCTTGAGTAGGTGCTACATACGCCGCATAGCTTGAACCAATAAGCCCAAGCAATACGTCGTTATCTACAGTAGTGTCTGTATCAACGGGGTCTAGTCCGTAAGGTATCCACCCAAACTCTGGATGGTTAATCTCTACTTCAAATGCTGTATTTTCTGTGTTTAGTGATTGTGCGTTACGCACCTCTGTTATTGTTACTTGTGGCATAACCGCCTCCTATTTTTATTGTTATTCATTAAGATACTCTGCAAAATAGTGTAGTACCAAATCGACTGTTTGCACCAGAACCAATACCCATAGACCGCCATGTTCCTGACAAGGCAGTACCACTGTAGTTATCGCCGTAAGCTTGTCTACTGTAAGGATAAGTACCTGTACCTGTAGCTCTAAGGTCACTTCCCGCGTAGGTTGAACCAAAACTAGTACCGCCGCCAACAGCATTTCTATATGCCCAACAATAACTACCAACAGTATCATGTGTTGTCGATGGTGTACCAGCCGCGCCTGTTGCGCCAGTTGCACCTTGCGAACCAGTTGCCCCCTGTGAACCTGTTGCACCTTGTGAACCTGTTGCACCTTGTGCGCCTGTTGCACCTTGTGCGCCAGCCGCGCCAGCCGCGCCTGTTGCGCCTTGTATCCCCTGTATACCTTGTGCGCCTGTTGCGCCAGTTGCACCTTGCAAAGCCGCGTTGGTAATAGTCTGCTTTTCCCATGTACCAGCCGATGCGTCATAGACGGGGATAAAGTCACCACCAACTGCATCTGTGCCTGTAGCTAATGCAGTTAAAGCCGCCTTTACATTTGTTACATCTGTTACATCTGCACTGGCCTCAATGCCGTTTAGTTTAGAATGGTCTGCATCCGTAAACACATTACTATCACTAGCCGCCTCAACTGCGGCGCGTATTTCTGCATTTGTTTGATCTGCTGTTGCGCCACTTTCAATTCCATCTAACTTAGTGCCATCCGCCGCAACATCACGACTATCAACAGTACCGCCAACTGTAATATTTCCAGTTGCGCTTATTGTTGTCCCTGCAATAGTTGACGCAGAGTTTGCACCAATTGGCGTTCCATCAATTGATCCAGAGTTAATATCAATACCAGTGACAGGCGTTGAGCCATCCAAAAGATTATCGATGTTATCTAAGTTGGTATTTATCTTTGTACCCCAAGTATCCTCGGATGCGCCGACCTCTGGCTTTACCAGACTGTATGTGGTTGTTGTAGTATCTGCCATGTTAAACTCCTATAGTTGGCCTTGCGACCTAATATCATTCAGCGATGTATGTGAAAGACGCAAGTTAGGCGCTGTCTGAATAGTGCCACAAAAATGCTTCAATTGCAACATCATGCGGCTGTCCATATTTCTGTTACTTTTGGTATTGTTTCCCACTTCTCAATTGCATTGCAAGATGTGGAAGACGTATTAATTATTGTGGTATTTAGTAAAAACACCCTATTGCAAGTAGCATCAACATTACTTGAGGTATTTATAATTGCTGATCTAGCAAACGTGCCAAACCCATTTGAGGAAAAACTCGATGTCGTAACTATTTGTGGGCTTAATAATCTAACCCTATCGACTGAGCTTGTGAATGTAGACGCAGGCGTTATGCTTGAGCTTCCTTGAAATATTTTTTCTGATGCACAAGTTATTGAAGATGTTGTGGATATTGCAACACTAACGCTTACAACAAATACGCCAGACGCCGTTGCAGACAACGTAGGCGAAATTGTAGCAGAAGATTGCCTATCTCTCTCACCAGATATCACTACGCCAGATGTGGTTGCCACAATAGAAGACGCAACTCTCACACGCTTGCCAGCCGAGGCAGTAGAAGAAACAGTTGAAACTAAAGTTGATGATGCCCTAACCCTATCTATACCAACGCCAGTAACGCTTACTGTAGATATAGTTGCACTTCTTGCAAATGTAACATTAGGAACAACTGTAGTTGTACTCGCTTGCGGTATAGCTACAGATGTATTTCTTGTTAAATTATAGGCTGAAGAAATAGCTAAATTATTAGATGATGTTGCAGAGCCAACTGCTGTTTTAGCGCCAGCCGCAGAAACACTTGCGGCTGGTGAAATTGTTACTGAGGCGTCCTTGACTGCTCCATCAAAGCCGAATGTATGTTCGCCATATAGACTGTAGCCGTAGCCACCTCGGTAAACTGTCATTTAATTTACTCTAAAGTAATGTCTAAATCACCAGCAGGAACGCGGAATACGTCGCCAGTATCAATTGCCTTAGACGCAGACAAAGCCGCGTATGCAATTAGGTTTCCGCCTGTTGCCGCATCAAATACTCCAACGTGTGAAACTGTTCCATACGATGCAGTCGCAGTAGGGTACTCAACAGCGCCAGAATTTGTAGCTGTATTACCTGACACTGAAAATGCAACTGATTGACGTGCATATGCGCCGCCAGATACTTCAGTACCACCACCAGTATCACTTGGTGCGGCTGTATATAATGCAACGTGCCATGCTGTCGGCCTTGTTACAGATGATGTAGTAAACACATAGTTTAATACTCTTGTTTCAAATTCATTAGAAAAACTCATTTTAATATGCCCTTATTTTTAGACGACGACCAGAGCCGCCGTATTTAGTTTGATCGCTGACAGCGTTTATAGCGTCAACAGCGCTTTGATACAAAGCCGCCCAAGTAGTAATTCGAGCGTCTTCTTTTAAATATGGGGCTGAGTGTACCAAAGCTCCATACAAATAAGCATCTGGATATTCGTCCAGAAGCCAATTAGTTGTATTACTGTCAGATAATGCAGGGATCTTCTGGTAGTAATATAATTCTGCGTTGTATACGCCATCTGGCGCTGGGTGTACTTGCAACTCGCCAGCAGTCATTGCGTAGTATTGTGGATTGCCTGATACATTTCCACGCTTGTATTGTCGATCAAGTAACTCAGCTTGTGATATTAATTCTAGTGGGTTTGTGTTGCCACTCGTAATATGAAATCGAATAGGCTCTAAAAGATCCGCAGGGATTGCGCTGTATTTTGTGTCAATCTCAGCAGTGGATCTTGTTTCCATTTTCCAGTGGCGTAACTTTCGATTTAAATCAGTCTCAGCCAAAGTTATAAATGTGCTAGACACAGAAGTAAGGTCATCACGATTAAGAAAATCTGTGAGTGTCGTTTTTAATTCTGCGTATGTTGTTATTGGCATTACAATAATCCCATATTATTTTTGCGAGTTAACTCTTTATTGTTTAACATATTATACCTTAATAAGCCAGTACCCCTGCGCTAGACATTAGTTCTTTCATTTTATACAAATATCGCTATAGTTATTTTTATTAGAGGAGAATAAAACTATGCATAACGATATAATACTAGATTTTGAAGATATACCAGAAATTGATATGGATCTAGCTAGAGAGCTGATAATACTTAAAGCTAAAGATTTAGGATTAGAAGACGAGGATCTTAACGATCTTGATGAGGTAATCTGCAAAATGCTCAGAATTAAAGACGCAGAGCCGTTCATTTTTCCATCCTAGATAAATAATTTAAAATACCTTCTATTCTTTCTGGCGTCATCATCACTGCTGGCATCTTTGTTTTTATGGCGTGAGTTATGTTTGCTGAAGTTAATGGATAGCCACGTTTATCTAACTTTCCTTCCATTGCATTATATATATCATCAAATATATATTTTTGGGGTACAGGAGGTAATGACCCAAAGTAATCGCCTGCAATTTGTGTATTGTATGTTGAGTGAGGAACACTAGCTACAGGCAAATTGCCTTTTTTTGTGTTTGATAATAAAGGAGATGTTGTGTCTATTTTTGCCGCGCCTAACCCAAACATCCCTGCTGGCATATCTGTTTGCGTCGCATCAGTTACGCTATACCTAGCTAAACCTGAGCTTGGAAAGCCCATCTCTTGAAATGGTTTACTATCTAATAATCTTATAAATGATTTTCTTTTAGGTGACGTTGTCGTTTCTAGCCATTCCCTGATATTAGGCGATAATACACCAACAAAATCAGGATCAATTGATTTCATAATTTCATCAACTTCTTTAGCAGATTTTTTAGTTATTGGGGCAGACTTTATAAGCTCCCCCATTGATGCACCTGTCATAGTTGCAAAGTCGTTAGCGTCTGGAGACATACTTCCAGTAACCCCTAGCACATCCGCACCATCAAATTTTTCAGAGGCTATTTTAGATACATCATCAATTCTTTTAATAATGTTCGAATTTGAAGCCCAAATTGCTTTATCTTTTTGTGCGGCAAGGCCACGCATAAAGTCCACGCCGCCCTCAGTATATACTGGCTTGTCGTATACAATATCGTTAATACCTTCGACAAGAAGCCCACCTGAGCTTCTGTCTCCATAAAATGGTAAAACAACTTTGCCCTCAGTCTCTTCCCACGATTTTGCAACTCTAGGTAATTTTTCTTTAAGGTCTTTAGCTTTAACTTCAGTTTCATCAATGTAAACATCTTTCATCCTTACTTTTTGATAACCAAGTGGGTCTAATTCTCCTTTAACTGCTTTTTCTGCTGGTTTTCTTAATTTAAGATTACCAAACGTAGACCCCAGCGCATTTGGATCAACTTCAACGCGATCAACTACATCAAGTAAGCCTCTTGCAACTTTCTTAATAGGCGCGGCGGCGGCATCGCCAATAAGTGGCACTAAGCCAATTAGAGATGCACCAGCTAAAACAGCAACCAATCCATAGTTAGGCTCTGGCTTTTGTATTTCGTCGTATATTTCCTTAGCCGCCATAGCATCACCAATGATCGGCGTGGCTTCAGCTACAAACTTTGCGGCGTCCATTGCGGTAAAGCTCATTGGCTCTACTGCAAGGCGCTGGCCTTCATTTGCGTAGCCTGCGTAACTTTGTTGATCAAGCAGTCCCATCAAATATTCCATCTAGCATTTGTTGTATTCTAGGTGACATTTCCCTGCTAGGCGTTCTTGCTTCATTTGTTGCGTTATACAGCGCCATTAATTCAGATAGGCCATCTGGGTTAAGCATAACCCTCTTATAATCTTCTGGCTCGTTATTCATCTTATATTCCAGTAGCTCTATAAACCCCTGCTTGTTTGCAAGATTAGATCCTTGAATTATGCGAATTACTTCTGCTGGCAGAATGTTTGACATTTCAATAGGCTGATCTGGCTGGACGCCGTATGGCATTGAATAACCTTCAACCATATCACTGTTTGCCATCATGCTACCATCTGGCATTCTATGATACCCAGCAGATCCGCTAAATGAAAGTGGATCATTGCCAGCAAAATTGGCTTGGCCTAACGTGCCGTAGCTTGTCTTTTCGCCGATACGATCCATTGCAGATGTGCCATCTTGATTGACCAGCAATCCATCACGATATTCAAATTCGTCATTAGGCGTCAAGAAATTTGCAACACGCTCCGCAAAGCTATTGCGCTTGTTACGCTTGCCCTCGTCAATTTGATTGAGGAAATTTAGTATACCTTTATTTACCATAGCCGCCATTCAAGCACATACCTTTGGCCTTGCAGTTAGACTTGGTAGGGCATCCCTTGCATGTTTTCATGATACTGCCTTTATATATATTATGCGACCATATCACAATTCATCTATTGACGCCAGTATGTTACGCATTCTTTCTGAGAGCTTCCACTCGCCAGCTTTCCACCTTGCGGCGTGCTGTGCATCCTGCAAAGATAAACCGCGTTGCACATACTGCCTTATCCACTTAGCCATCAATAAATTTTTCATCTTAGGTGACAAATTTAAAAATTTTTTTTTCATGCAATTCCCTTTAAATTGCGCTTAATAGATTTATTCCAGTTATTATTATTGCCAGACAATGCAGTCGTCGCATCTGAGGCCATTGTCAGGCAGAGTGCATCTGCGAGATCTGGTGATTTTAGGCCACGCTTACGCATTGTGTCTTTGCCCTCAGCCTTCAACTTGCCTGACGACGTGAAGCTATACCTAATGCTGGTTAACTCAGCTAAGAGCTGTTCGTCCTTTGGCAATTTGCAGGATCTATCTTCCAGCCAGCCTTTTGTCTTAAACCACAGCTCGCTACGCAAATTCATGTAAGTCTTGCCCAGCGCTGGGGCTTCACCAACATTAACTCCACGCACTGGCAGGCCAAGCTCACGCAATCTATCGACAACACCGCCGCCCACGCCAATACTATCGACCAATATGTCTGATGGCCTCATGCTGGGCTGTAATCCCTCATATTCTGCCATAACCCGACCCACAGTTTGCATGAGATCCAATCCCTGCCACGCATCAATATCTGTGACGACGTTGCCATATCTTTTGCAAAGCGCAGTTTTATCAGTACCAAACCTCGCCACGTCCAAGCCCCACACTGGCTTTATATCGGGCGTCATCTCAATATCACGATGTGTCGCGCTCTGGGCTAGGTGAAATGGTATGATCGTATCGTCATCAGCTAATGGAAACTCGCCAAGTACGCGGATGCGAAATGCATTGCTTTCCTCGCCGTATCGCTCACGCATTTCCTCAACAAACTCTTCCGATACAAGTGGGCTGTCGATGCACGACCATCGCCTCGTCCACCAGCTCTTTGATAATCTGGTTTGCGTTTCGTAAAATGTGCCAGAAGATCTTGTTGGGTTTGACAATAATAGCGTGGTTGCGCTGTGACCAGACATTGACCCAGCCGCCGCTTCGAAAACTTTCTCAGGCACACCAGATGCCTCGTCAACTACCAATAGAACATTCTCGGAATGCACACCAGCTAATGCCTCTGGCGTTTCTGCGCGTGACGTTCTGGCAGATATAAATGCCTCGGATGCGGCTGACGTTAATTCTACACGATCTGATTTGGTGGTAATCAATTGCTGTAGATGGGGTGGCAACTCGTTAATCCATCGTTTTAGCTCGGCAAACAATGCGTCAAACAATTGGCTGGACGTGGGCGCTGTGACGACAACCTTATTTGGGAAACGCAGAAGCAAGTACCAAAGCATCGCCCAAGATGCCGAAGTTGATTTTCCTGTACCATGCCCAGACCTGACAGACATTTTACGCTCGCCAGTAGCTATGGCATTGAGAAACTCTTCCTGATAATCGTATGGTGTAGCGCCCAGCACTTCTTTAACAAATAACACTGGATCGTCACGATAGCGCAAAACAAATTCTGTTAACGGGTTATCACTCATCTGATACATCCTCATAATCTGCGTCAATCGTTTTGGCTTCGCGTTCCAGATCTTCTTTATGGATAGCCGCCAAGTCAGAATTAACTTTGCGTAGGGCGTCTAGGTGCATGTCGCCAACTGAGATATTCACGTTTGTCTGTGGCCTCGTGCCATATCTATCTTGGTTGTACGAGCTTGCCATAAATTTACGCCATTGCACCTTCTCTCTCGTGGCGGCTATTTCACTGCTTGTCGAGCCACCATCCAAATCATCTACCATTGTTAAGCCCTGCTCGACTAAAGCATCTGCGGCGTGGCGTCTGGCTTCGTTCATGGCCTTCTCATATTCTGGCACTTTATTCAGTGACGAGCCAAGGTATTGTCTGGAACATCCATATTCTACAGCCATTTTCGTCAAAGTATTACCTGATGCGATTTGCTCAAACAGGTATTCAACTCCGCCTTTCTTCTCGACATCTGAAAGGATCTTCCTGCGTAATGCCTTGCCAGCCATTAATATTCTCCAATTTTTTTTAAATTTTACAATAGGTAAGTGTTATATTGCAAGGGGGTCTAGGGGGTCACTCGTGTGTGTGAAAATGTGTACAAACAACCCCCCGATTTTTCTACACAGGGGGGGGTCAAAAAATATGCTAAATCGGCTAGTTTCGGGTAAATGGAACAACGCATAGCTCATAATAGCCTTATTTTACTGTAAAACAGCCTAACCTATTGTAATCATTAGATAAACTGTAGATTTACCCTATAATGTCCGATAATGTATATTATGTTAACTTTCAGATTATCAGGACGATTGACATATGAAATGCTATCTGCTACGCGCTCACGCGCCTGCAACGACGCTCGTATGCGTTTTGTCACGCTCAATGCTACCAATAATTAATGCAGTAATTTGCTTGTCTCCTCAGCGTGTTGATCATGTAATTCAATGAGAGCCTCTGCTAATGACTGTATGACAACCTCAGCCCCAACTACATGCAATCTATCTGTTATGAAGTCGCATAACATATCCAGCTCTTGATCGTTCTCGTCAGTATTCCTGCAATGAAGATCTAATGTTAGTTTGATGTTAAAGTCTGTCACGTCAATTAACCTTGTTATGTGACCGCGTAGCTAGGAAGAGGAGATGTGCTACGCGGTCTAGTCTAGTGGGAAACATGCTATAAATGCAAAAATAGCACGTTTGTAGGGAGGAGAACCCACTAGATACAGTATGCCTCATGAAAGGCGTTGTTTCAAGCCTATACAACCTCATTTCCCAGCTCGTGAGCCAGCGCGAGGTATCCACACCCATCAATCGAGCTATCAGCGTGAGATCCGTTGCGTAACCTCGCAACCTTCAACAGCGCCATCATGTTTGCCACATCAAACGCCGTGACATCTTTGCCAAGATAAGCGCTCCACATTTGTGCTATACATCCAAAGTTATCAGTCGCACTTCCGTACTGCCTCGCCCTATCACCATTAATCAATTGATCAGCTCTGCCAAGCACCTCTGATCTCGTCATACTCTCATCACTCATATGTCTATCTCCTGTTTTGACATCGTTACCTTCGCTCGTCTCCTCGCTTGCCTGCAAGACCCACTTCGCCATACTTTTGTTCCTTTTTACTTAACCCCGATTTTACCCTACTATTATTTACCTCTTATTATATTATACCTAAAGGTATAATAATATAATAATAGGTTTGGTACGACCTATTATTAATGATTAATAGGTTATGCTCTAAGTCATTGATATTGTTATTATTAATGCCAATTAATAGGTAATTAATAGGTGTCATTTTACTTCACTTTACCAAAACTATCAGTGAACCAGATATAGCCCTCATTTTGCACTATATGACCGCCACTTAGTAGGCCATTGTAAGCCTGTTTGTATGTGCTGGTTGGATTGCTTGCTGATACTTTGCCCATGAAGTGAGCCTTAATTTCTTCCTCATGTATGCACCAGAATGTATTTGGCTCAGGCCAACCAACGCCAGCAGGATTAGATTTGCCTATTCCTTCGCCTCTTAGTTGCTGGAAGCACGTCTTAAATAAGATCTGTTGCTTGCCTTTAATGGCTTTCTTTTTGGCGTCTTCAATATCACCCTCACTAGCTGGAATAATAACGCAAGTTGTAACTGGATCACCATCCATATCATTGCCCAGCTCAATTACCTTCAACTTAAAGTAAAACTTCTTTCCGCCTTCCAGATCTCTTTGCTTGGTAGCCAATGCAGTTCGCAGACCTGTCGCCTCGTCATAACTCAGCTCTATCTCAGTTTCCACAGCCGCACGCAATGAGCTGTGACCACGAGCCTTTGCTTCCAGATTTTTACCTGAGTGATGCACCAGCATAAGATGAGCGCTCGTTGTAGCCCTGATCTTATCCACAGCAGAAATCACAGCAGTTGCACTTGCAGGAGAATTTTCATCGCCAGCAGGCATTGACCGAGATAACGTATCCACGACAATCATTGCAATGCTTCCATGTATTCTTTTGATTTCCTCACATAAATCCACGATCTTATTTACGTCAACTTCACCATCCAGCAAATTGAGTGGCAATGGCCTCACAGCCAGCTTCACGTCTTTATGCTCTGGGTACTGCTGTTTAAGCGCCACGATACGATTATGCGTGGTTGTGCCGCCTTCCAGAGCCAAGAATAACACCACGCCACCCTTAACTTTATTACCATGCCAATCTTGGCTCGCTGAGACATGCCACGCAATGTCCTGCACGAAAAACGATTTACCAACATTAGATGCGCCATACACCATCGACAATTGCCCCTGACCAAACCAGCCCTTCACTAAATAGCTCCTGTCGAGCTGTGCAACTGCATCATTAGGGAAAAACACCTGATCAAGCAGGCTCTTAATTTCCAGAGCCTTTGCCGTAGCCTCTTTGCCACGATTGACCCACATATCAGAGAAATCCCAGCCTTCGACATCAGGCACAACAGATTGCACATTATGATCATTGACGCACTTCTCAATGGCTTTCATGCCTGCCTCGTCGTTGTCACCAGCCACCACAATGCGTAAATTTGGGCGTGCTTCAAAAAGCTCACCTATCACAGCGGTTAAATTACCAGCCGATAATGCAAACACTGTTGGCCTGCCTGTAGCCAGATGCACTGACATTGCAGTCGCCCAGCCCTCACAGACATAAACCAGATCGTCTAATTTGCCGCCAATAACGCTAAAATTACCAGTTACAGGCATACCAGTAGAAAATTTCTTTGATCCTGCTGGATCAATATTCTGGACGCCAACACGTTTGCCCTGAGCGTTTATCACTGGGATAACCAGCAAATCGCCATTTATATCGGCGTTACCAAGCCCGATCTTTTTCTTGATCAGATATGGATGTGTCGCCTCTGGCTCTGGCTCAGGCCAGCTTATTGTATATTTTTTCGTCACTGGCTTCTCATTTTCATCAGGCCATAACCTCTGGTTTCTTAGCGCATCCTTTATGCCAGCAAAATCTGAGCATTTACGACAGCTCACCATCACGCAGTTCTGAGCATCTTCCCTGATCCAGAACCGATCTACGCCTTGGCATACAGGGCAAGCCCCATGATATTCGCCAATGGCAGTCTTTTTCAATGATAATGCACTTATAATTTTACTTGAATATTGATCCCAGTTTGCATTTGGAAATTTTGTATTTTGCATTTTATCCCTTCCTCAATTTATCGGACATAGTGGACATGTCCTGCTTTTGTCTTGTCCTGTCTCGGACATAGTGGACATGTCTCTCAAATGTCCTGTCGTGTCCGTTAGACAAAACCTCGATCAGTTCTGTCTAACGGCATGTTTAATTAAAATGGAATGTCATCTTCCAGATCATTTGATGGTGTAGGTGTAGCTGGTGGCAATCCAAATGGATCTTGCTCCACACCATTTATTGGCGTTGCCCCACCAGAAAATCCGCCTGCAACTTCAGTAAATGGATCATCTGCTTCCTGCTTTTCAGCCAGCTCTAACACTTGCACTGCTCGTAATCTCAGAGATACGCCATTAATTGTGCCTGTATTGTATGGCACGACTGTCACTGCGATATTTACAGTTGAGCCAGATGTCAGCTCAAACCCATCAGGTAATTTTTTGCGTGATGCATCGACCTGACGTGGTGGGTTTGTGGCATCGCCATTGTAAGCGCCTTTTAATTTAGCCTTACCAATCCAATGACCCTGCTTATTGTCATCAATCTTATATGGTAAACTTAACGGCTTATCAGGCCACTTGCGCTTACTTGTTTCTAACGCCGCCGCATTTTTATATGACTGCATACAGATCGTGTTCAGCTCTTTGCACTGCTCACCTGTAAGGTTAAACGACATCTCGTAAGCCGCCCCCTCATCTTTTGGATCGCACTTGACTGATTTGTAATCTTCCTGATCAAATCTGTATGTAGCGTTTAGTCTTGGATATAGCGCTTTCACGCCGTTTATTATGTGTTGCATTTGGCAACTCCTTTTTGTTGTACGCAGTACCCCTGCGCTGGGATTAGTTTATAAGCCGTGATCTTCGTCCAGATAAGCTGGAAGATTAATTGTATCCAGCTCAGGCCATCCAGTGTCAAAAGTGTTTGTATCTTGTGCCACTTTAATTTTTCGCAATGTCTTAAACATCTCTGCCTCGGCGTACTTATTATATTTATCTGACATCTCATAGCAGGCTGTAGCGTATGAGCCTTTTTCAGTAGCAATAAATATAAAGTTTGTAGTTTCAATTTTACATAGCTTTAAGATGTACCTGTATACGCAACTTTGGAGATCATAACGGAAATTCCTCACAGCCTTATCAAAGCCGCGATAGGATGCGTCCAAGCATGACTTTAGGTCTATTACTATGCCAGCCTCTTTTAACAGCCCATCGGGTCTGCACTTCAGCTCTAAACCAGTTTCTGGACACGTCGCTATAAAGCTATATTCAGCCAGCAGATCTTCATTGGTTAATAAATTTCTAGCCATTTTGTTTTGTAGGCAACCATCGACCATTTTTTGACACTGCTCGTATTCACCTGTTGGTAGCAATATCTGATCATCACCTAAAAAATCTTCCTGCTCTTTCCAAGCCTTACTACCACGCCGTGATAGTTCTGAGTTAATCACAAGGTTTTTCTCTGGCTCTAACAGCATAGCGTGAAACGCAGATCCTAAGATCATAGCTGGCGTGGAATTAAACTTAGCGTTCTTCCAGTGGTATAATGATGACGTTGCAACTGTCTTCACAGCGCTTGACGAGATTGCAGGCAGTTCGTGGTATGCCTTATTTGACAGCTCTTCGCTGGGTATTATCTGCATTTATATTCTCCTAATTTACTTGTTTAAAACTTCTGCGCCATATAGCGCAATGAGTGCCGCTTCAGCGCGACCATCATCTTTCTTCCTGACAAACTTCTCAGCATAATCAGGAAATCTCTGCATTGCCAATTGGCGGCTGGTATCTTTGTCAGATGTCAGGCCAAAGTGTTTCTTCCATTTCTGAGGCGTGACTAAATGCATTGGCGTTTTGTTAGCCGCCACACATGCAATCAATGCGCCATATCCCATACCAAATCTAAATGTGGCAACCGACGATTGGTTTGGCCTTGATGCCACCTGTTCAACTACAGCCATACGATCTTTAGCCTCTGGCTCTAACAAATGTAATAACGAATGAATATCAATTTCGTTTTTACCCTTTGAGTTTAAGATGACAGGCATATCGATGACATCCAGATCTTTAGTGCGCGTGCAGTAATGTGCAATCGCTCCAGAGAAACCACAATCTACACCGACAACAATCATTCATCTTCCTCTGGCTTGGCAACTTCAACGCCAGCTTTGGACGCCGCCATATAAGATGCCATCCTAACAAACGCATTAAAGCTCAGAGCCGATTTGTTGGCGGCCTCAGCAACGGCTTCATATTGAGCCTCACTAAAATTAATTAATACTCTCTTATCAACCATTTCTTTTCTCCTTGGTTTAATTATCTAAGCACTGCGACCTGAGCCACAGTGCTTATTAATTAAGCCGCTATAGCCTGCGCCTTATAATCCTTAATCGCCTGCAATGTGTCAACAACCTCAGACCATGAGTATGCAAAGTGAGTTTCAATAACCCCAAGATCAACGTAATCCCCACAGCCCTCAGCGTAGCCACCCAGCCAATATCTAGGCTCATCATCGTAGTAGTAATGTTCCATCTCGATCTCTATGCCCAGCTCCTTAGCCAATCGCCTAGCCTTACTTGCAGTTGCCCCAGCGTTTCGGTTTTTTGGCTTCTTTGCCACATGAGGTATCACCATGCCATCTGGCGCAGTTAACTCATAAACCTCAGAAACTCTAGCGCGTCTCTTAACTCGCTTGTCTTTAATGCTCACGATCTCGCAAGTCAAACCGCATACATATCTGCGACCTTGAACCAGTTGCCAGTGATGCCCAGCGACAACCAAGAATACACGCTCTGCATTGCGATACTTCACAGTGCCTCTTAACCAGCCAGCAAGTGTAACGCCATCGGTGCGATTTAAACGCATACCATATGACTTCCGCGCAAAGCGGACGCCACACTCAGCAAATGCATCTCTGATTTGGCGAGTGCTAGTGCCTTTGACACTTCTCACGCCACTGAGGTGACGCACAAGTCTCGCCGCCTCACCTGTTGTCATACCAGTGATTGCACTGACAACTGCCGCGCCACAGTAGCGGTTTCGATCCGCCTTTGTAGTGCCGTGATTAACTGGTTTGATTTTTAGCTTAGTCATAATAAAGTCTCCTCGTTTGTGTTTATTCACTCAATATAACAGCTATTCAGATGGCGTCAACAACATAATGATATATAAAAGATATATTTTCCGCTTGACCGCATCTGAATAACTGCTATATTGAGTGAATAAACACAAACATTAACGGAGAATACAAAATGAAAATCACAGTACAACATGCAAATCGTAACCGCGAAACTGGCAATATTGAAGAATTTACATCAGTTGCAGAAGTGCAAATCCCAGTAGAAATATCTGCATATGAAACAACTAATGATGCTCTTGAGTATGCATATCGTTGGACAAATAACATTGAGGGATCTTGGTCTAACGAGTTTTCTATAATTACTATTGCAGATGGTAGCTCTATTATAAATGGTGATTTCAATAAAGATGTTACTGCATTAGAGCGTAGGGAAGATGGATTAGGTCTGCGATCTACAATGGCGTTTGATAGGTTTATTGTTGATGCACAAAGGCAAGATGGCGAAATACTTCCTGAGCGCAGAAGAGTTTTTGAATGTGCATTTGTTGGCTTCAAAGAATTACAAGTTGAGGAGACAGTATAATGGAAAATTTTGTAAAAGATTGGAAAGATCCAAAGTCTAATCGTAACACTGGCAGAAAGTGGAGATTGAGTGACGAGCTTGAGCAGGCTGGTTACTTTATCAGCCGCGATTATCCGCATGGATATATTATGCATAGGCATTCTCGAACAAGAGAAATTCATTGGAATACTACATTAAAAAATATGGATCAGTGGATCACATGGAAGAAAGATACACTGTTTGACCATGAAGACATTAATAATTGGGAGATTAAATAATGAATACAACTTGGGAAAATGCTTACAATGAAGCAATCGATTTGGCTGTTGAGTTTCCAGAAATTGAGCTTACATCAGCCCTAAAACAATTTGCGTTTAATCATGGCATCGAGGAAGGCGATGACATGGCTAAATTTGTAAAATGGGGCTGGGAAAAAATGTACCAGCAATGGGCAGATTACGAGCGTAAATAACTGCTAGGGTTAGGCACAATGATATATAAATGATATATTTAGTGCTTGACCCTATCTAAATAACTGCTATTCTACTTAAATAAACATAAACACAAATGGAGATTAACATGGGCTGGCACGAAAACGATTATCACGATAAATGGGATAACCCAAGATATGTAGCCGCAGTTGAGGCAAGCATAAAAGCCAATGCTAGAAAAAGCAGGGCTAAAAAGTTTTACGCCAATGATGAGCGAGCGCAGGAAATTACAGAATTTCTAGCTGGCTCTAGCTACGATAATGCAGATAGCTTTCTTGGCAAAATGGAAACAGCATTAAATGACTATGGGTCTTTAACTGAAGGCCAGCGCAATGCTGTTGTAAAAATTATTGACAAACGTGCGGCTCTGGTTGCCGAGCGCCAAGCGGCTGACGCTGACTGTAAGTGGGTGGGTGTTGTTGGTGAACGTCAGGCGTTCAGCCTAACAGTACAGCACGTTGTGGCTCTGGAAGGATATTACGGCACGACATACATTAACATATGCCGCGATGAGAATAATGACATCGTTGTTTATAAAGGATCTAATGGCTGGTCAAAAAAAGGCACTGATGTAACTTGCATGGCAAAAATTAAAGAGCATGGCGAGCGCGATGGTGTTAAGCAAACTATTATCCAGCGCCCTACAAAAGTAAAAATCAATGGTGAGGATTGGTAATACTTACTCAGGTCAGGCACAATGATATATAAATGATATATTTAGTGCTTGACCCAATCTGATAATCTGTTAGATTACTTAAATAACATAAACATTAACGGAGAATACAAAATGACACTTACTGAAAATCAAAGCGCCGCAATGACTGCCTTAATCAAAAATTGCTTGGATGTTATGGGCGGCACTTGCGTTGCAGATTTAGTTGACGATCCTTGGGTATATGCGAGAGCTGAAGATCTTGTAAATGCTGGTTGGACGCAGAAGCAAGCCGAGGGTACTTTTGGATCATTAGTTGCTGGCGGTTATATTTATCACGATGTTGGTGGTAACTACACTAATGATTTATATGCCCTTGATGGTTACGATGTAGATTTTAGCAATCTACTTCAGTTCCACAAATAGGTGGCGGCATGAATACTTCAATGATCATCGACGGATTGGTTATGGCATTATTTGCCCTAGCCGCCGTTCATCTTCCAGAAATTATAGTTTATCTGGATACAATTATTAACATTAACTTAGGAGAATAAAATGCGATTATATACTA
>ENA-ORDA01001807-ORDA01001807.1-marine-metagenome-genome-assembly--contig:-NODE-1807-length-17227-cov-5.289621_pt1 | contig 17227 bp, 13 predicted proteins | sample MGYA00237778_ERZ508506 | MGnify/ENA primary metagenome ERZ508506 (study PRJEB26177, sample SAMN06267891) | marine metagenome | isolation source: Monterey Bay, California, USA | place: Pacific...
AGTTCTTCCTATTTTACCTTATGCTCTGTCTTTTGCAGCAGGAGCAATGATTTTTATTGTAGTAGAAGAAGTAATCCCTGAAAGCCAAAGGGGAGGAAATACGGATTTAGCTACAATGGGACTAATTGCAGGATTTATTGTAATGATGGTTCTTGATGTAGCATTAGGATAGATTTTAGCATTAACTATTTAGACATGAGACATTTTTGTCTAACTTCTAATATCTAACATCTAAATACTATCTTTGCAACTATGTCAGGTAAAATCAACATTAAAAACCGTAAAGCAAGCTTTGAATATGAGTTTATTGCTAAATTTGTTGCAGGAATATCTCTAGTAGGAACAGAAATAAAGTCTATTCGCAACAATAAAGCCAATATTTCTGATGCACATTGCGTTTTCAATGGTGATGAATTATTTGTGAAAAACTTGCATATCTCTGAATATCCTAATGGTGGCTACATTAATCACGAGCCTAAAAGGGAAAGAAAACTATTACTTAACAGACAAGAACTAAACAAAATGTTAGGGAAAGTAACTGAAAAAGGAAATTCTATTATTCCTATTCGTCTCTTTATTAACGAAAAAGGAAGAGTAAAACTAGAAATAGCTTTATCCAAAGGAAAAAAGGTGTACGATAAAAGAGAAAGTATAAAAGAAAAAGACCAAAAACGAGATATGGATAGAATAAGAAATATGAGATAATGAAAAAACTATTCCTTCTTTTACTAGTTATAACAATTCTTTTTGCTTGTAAAAAAGATGTTTTAGAAAGCAACCAAAGTGCTACTTTGCATTTTTCAAATGACACCATCATTTTTGATACTGCTTTTCATTCAATAGGAACTCCTACTCAAACACTTACTATATATAATCGCAATAACTTCACTGTACTTACTGACATATCCTTAAACCTAATAAGTGGTGGTAGCTTCAGGATGAATGTTGATGGTGCTGCAGGAAACAACCATAACGCAATTGAAATTCCTGCTAAGGATAGTATTTTCATTTTCTTAGAAGTTACGCCTAACCAAAATAGTAGTAATGATTTTTTACTTACAAGTAATATTGAGTTTACTACAGGAAATAAAAAACAAGATGTTAAGCTAGTATCCCCTGCAAGAAATGCGAACTTTCACTTACCTTATGATAACATTTTTACTGATGGAACTGATAGTATCAATTATAAGTATTTCTCCATATCAGAAAACACTACTTGGACAAATGACCTTCCCCATGTTATTTACGGATATGTAGTAATTGAACCCAATGCTACCCTAACTATTGAAGAAGGAACTAAAATCTATTTTCATAATAATTCTGGAATGTTTGTTGGAAATCCTCTTTTAATAGGTGAGAATGGAGAGACACCAACAAATAACGGAACCCTAATAATTAATGGGAGTTTAGGAAATGAGGTAATTATAAGAGGTGACCGATTAGACTCTTGGTACGAAAATATCCCAGGACAGTGGAATGGAATACATTTTGTACAAGGAAGCATTAATAACACAATTGACTATGCAATAATCAGTAATGGAACAACTGCTATTCGTGTCGACTCAGTAGCCAACAGCAACCCAACCGTAACAATCAATAATACTATTATAGAAAATATGTCCTCTATTGGCATTTTAGGACAGGGAGCTAAAATAGCAGCTTCTAATACAATTGTAAGCAAATGCGGACAGTACACGGTAGCCTGCAATATTGGAGGCACATATAACTTTACACATTGTACTTTTGCTAACTACTGGGATTATAACAACAGAAACACGCCATCTATACAGCTAAATAACTTTTATGAAGGTACAGATGGAAATATTTATATTAGGGATTTGGATGCAGTCAATTTTACTAATTGCATTATTTATGGCTCACTGTCTACTGAAGTGAGTTTTCAGGAACAGGAACTAGGCGAATTCAATTATACTTTTGACCATTGTCTCATCAAGCTTGACCCAACAATTGATACGGATAATGAAAATTACATCAATTCAATAATTAACCAATCGCCAAAATTTATTGATGCTAACGAAAATAACTTTCATTTAAACGACAACTCTCCTGCTATTAATACTGGCAACAATTCAACTGAATTTAGTTCTGACATTGAAGGAAATCCTAGAAGCAACCCTGACATAGGAGCTTATGAATATAATTAACTATATATCCCTTAAAAATTCTACAGTATCCACCCCATCAGCATAATCCCAAAGGTTAGGTTTTTGAGTGTTTCCAAATGGAATATCCTTTTTTGAAACAACACATTGAAGTTGTTCAGCATTTTCTTCTAAAAACCGCTCTAAAGAATGTATATCTTTATAGAATTCATAATATAACATAGCCACTGGTGAAAGTAAGGATTTATCCTCTTTCATAAGTAGAAAACCGTTTTCAATCAAATTATTATTTCCCATTAGGAAGATGGCTTTATTATAATCGTAATTATTACCATATTTTTTATGCTTTGCCATATAAGAATAGCTGTAAAATGCTTTAAACAGTCTATCCAAGTCAAACCCTTTTGGTAAAAATAACTTGGAAACATTACGACAACCTAATCCAAAATAAGCAAATACATCATTAGCCAATCCTTGCAATTCCATATCCGATTCACTACCGTCCAATACAGCAACTGACCTTCTGTTTTTACGGATTATCTTTTTAGCCCCTTTAAAATAATACTCAAAATACTTAGCAGAATTATCACTTCCTGTAGCAATTACGGCATCAAACTTTCTGTTTTTTACTTCATCAATAAAGGAAATACGCTCCTTAAATTCAGGGGCGATACTGATTAGCTTATCAATGAGTAACCTCAAAAGCACATTATCGGTACTTGACATTTTAATCACTACTTTATGTCCTGAAATAAGCACAGTAAGAAAATCATGAAAACCAACCAAAGGAATATTCCCTGCCATGATAATAAGTACCTTTTTTGGGAACGCTACCTCCTTTAGTTTATAAGGACTCAGCCAAGTCGTAAACATATCTAATTTTAACTGCTCGTACCAAGCGTTTAGGGCTTTATCAATATTTTCCTTGGTAAACCAAGGGTTGAGCACCTCTGCAGAGTACAATTTCTCTGCTGAATATTGCTGTATCTCCGTTTTTAAATATTCCCCTAAATGAGTAAATGCCTGTATTCTTGCTTGTAAATTCATCAAATAATTATCTTTGTGCAAAAGTAATTTTTTGTTACCATCCACTAAATGAAAAAACTAATATTAATTAACATTCTTGTATTTTTATGCTATTCAGCATTCGCCCAAAAAGGAAATGCTACCCTATTTGCTGAGTATGAAGATACTTTAAAAGTGATGGCTCACACCATAATGAATGCTGATACTGAAGAAGCAAAAAGAACAGCAAATACAGCATTTATTGAAAATTTAACTGAAGTACTGCAATATGAAAAGTCTTTTAAATTCCCTTTCGACTCTTTAGTAACTACAGGTAAAGTTTACTCCCCAGATAATACTTTTAGGATCTTTAGTTGGCTCCTTAAAAAAGACAATGGTACTTATGAATATTATGGTGTAGTGCATTATCAAAACAAAAGAAGAAAACGATTTGAAGTAATTCCTTTAATAGATAATTCTGCAAATATTAGAAACCCAGAACAAGAAGATTTAGATGCTAAAACTTGGTTTGGAGGTCTAGTCTATAATATTATTTACATCAAAAAAAGCGGTAGAAAATACTACACCATACTATCATGGGATGGTCATGATGGATACAGTACGAAAAAGATAATTGATGTAATGTATTTCTCTGGTAAAAACAAAATTAAATTCGGACTTCCAATCTTTAAAAAATCAAAAAAAGAAAGTCAGAAAAGAGTAGTACTACAATATGATTCCAAAACAGTAATCAGTGTTAATTATGATGAGAAAGAAGAACGTATAGTTTTTGACAATTTAGTGCCTAGCCGTAAAGATTTAACTGGACTTTATGAATACTACATCCCTGAAGGAACATTTAATTCCTACAACTACAAAAAAGGGAAATGGTGGTTGGAGCAAGATGTTGATATAAGAAATCAAACGAAAGTAAAAAAATACAAAAAACCCAAAAGAGGGCTAACACCAAATTAGATAATAGACCACTCCTTTTACTGACAATAGAAAATAGACAAAATCTAAATAATAAAAACTTAATACTCACATCTAATTTATGTTAAAACACTATCAATCAAAGCTAGTTATAGCAGGATGTGATGAGGCAGGTAGAGGTTGTTTAGCTGGTCCAGTAGTTGCAGCTGCTGTTATACTCCCAAAGCAGTTTAATAACAATATACTTAACGATAGTAAAGTCCTTTCAGAAAAGAAAAGAGAGTTACTCAGGCCAATAATAGAAAAAGAAGCTATTTCATGGACTGTAGGAATTGTAAGTCCAAAGGAAATTGATAAAATAAATATATTAAATGCCTCCTTTTTAGCAATGCATAGGGCAATTGAAAAATTAAATACAAAACCAGAACTTTTAATTATTGATGGAAATCGTTTTAATCCTTATCCTAATACTCATCATGAATGTATCATTAAAGGTGATGGGAAGTATTTATCTATTGCTGCTGCATCAGTTTTGGCAAAAACCTATCGTGATGATATTATGAAAGAGCTAGATAAAAAACACCCTAATTACTTCTGGAAAAACAACAAAGGATATCCTACAAATCAACACAGAAAAGCAATAGCAGAATTTGGAAGCACTAAGCATCACAGAAAAAGTTTTCAACTAATTCCTAATCAGCTGAGTTTGTCTCTATAAATTACTAATTTTGCTATTTAGCATTTAAGTCATATGTTCAAAACAATATTGAAAATTTCTATTCCAATTTTATTGATTGGAATCATACTTTTTATTGGGTACAATACTTACCAAAAAACACTAAATTCTTCTGAAGATCCTATTACAGTGATTCCAACTAATGCTTCAGTAATTATAAAAATTAATGATGTAAGGAATTTAAGCAGAAACTTAGAGCTCACAACTCTTTGGGAGCAATTAGGGTACATTGAGCTCATCAAGTTTAACAAAACTCAAATTAAAGAGATAAGCGAGTTTTTTACTTCAAACCAGGAAGTGTTTAAAAGCAACACTCTTTTTGTGTCTTACCATAAGGTAGGTGCAAATAATAGCGGAACACTGTTCAGTACTACTTTCAACAGAGTAACTGCACTAAATAACGAGACCATTATACAGTTATTTGGAAATGGTAATAGCACATCAGAATATGACAATCAAGAGATTTACTTTTTAGATAAAACTGGAATGTATTACTCATTTTTAGATGATATTTTATTCTTTTCTGCAACTAAGATGCTACTTACGGATGCTATAAGAACTTCAAATAAAAATACTGACAATTTATATGTTAATGATGGTTTTTCTAAAGCATACAACACTTTAAGTTCATCTTCTGATATTAACCTTGTTTTTAATGGAAATAAGCTAATAGAGCTTACAAATACCTTTACAAAAAACAAAAACCTTACAACCGATTTATCTAACTGGACTGCCACAGATATTAAGCTAAAAGACAAAGTGCTCTTAGCAAATGGTATCAGCTCAATAAATAGTAATATTACTAATTATTCTGATATTTTTAACGGACAAAAAAGCAGTAATATTGATATTATTGAAATAATCCCTGAGAATACAACTGAGCTTTTAGCTTTAAGTTTTTCTGATGCAAAAGATATATTTGATGGCAAGAACAAGATTCTTCAAAACCAAAATAGGTTTTGGAGTTGGGATAAAAACCGCAAGAAGATACAAGATAGTTGTAATGTAAATTACAATGAGCTTATTGGAGAGATTGATGATGAAGCAGGTAAATTCAACACATCAGTACAGTTAATTAGTGAAAATACTTTTACTTACTTTAAAGCCAATGAATCTATCAGAACTTCATCTTTAATGCAAGGGATGATTCAAAAATCTAGTAAGTACAATAATTACCAAATTAATAAGTTATTTGACCATTACTTAACTGCAAATTTGTTTGGTGATTTACTGAAAGTAAACAATCCATATTTTACTGTAATTAACGACTATTTCATTTTCGGGAACTCCCCTTCTGCTCTAGAATATATTATTGACAATTACAGCTCTAACAACACACTTTCTAATAGTAAAACTTACAATAAATTTAGCTCTTACATTTCTAATGATGCAAACTTCTATTATTACATAAATCCTGGGAAAACTGCTGAAACTCTTCAGAATAGTTTTTTAAATAGTTATGCAAAACAATTAGCATTTAACAATGATTCTATTTTTAAATTCACTGCATTTGCTTTGCAGATGTCAGCAAAGAAAAGCCTTTTAACATGCAATATTTGTTTGTTTTATGATGAGGATTACAAAGAAGATATTAAAGAGGAATGGTATGTAGCTCTTGATACTATTTTAGTGCTAAATCCTCAAGTAGTTAAAAATCATTTTACAAAGGAAGAAATGGTTTTAACACAAGATTACAACAATAAACTTTTTGCACTAAACACTAGCGGAGAAACTCTTTGGAGTATTCAAGTTAATGGGAAAATACTTGGAGAAATCAATTATATTGATGCTTTTAAGAACAGTAAATACCAAGCGCTATTTAATACGGCTACACACTTATATTTAGTTGATAGAAATGGAGAAAATGTAGAAGGATTCCCTAAAGAATTACCATCAACTACAAAGCTTGGCCACTCATTATTTGATTACAGCAATAACAGAAATTACAGAATTTGTATTGTTGGAGAAGACAACATCATCTATAACCTAGATAAAAAAGGAAAGAAAGTAAAGGGCTGGAAATACTCAAAAAATACAAATAGGATTACTCAGAACCCTATTCATTTTACAGTTAACGGAAAAGACTTTATTTTAAATGCAACTAAGAATACAACTTCTCAATTATTAGCTAGAAACGGATCAGCTAGAGTAACTTTTAAAGATGCTCATGAATTTGCTAATAAGCTTAAGATTAATGATAAAGGAGAGCTTTATGCGATTACAACTGAGGGTAAGCTATGGCTAGGAAATACAAATGGAAATTCTCAACTTATTGAAATTTCTGAGCTAGATATTAACTCCCAAATACTTTTCCATAATAACCATGTTTATATTTCCAATAACAACAAACTTTTAATTCTGGATGGGAGATATTCTCAAGTAAACAACATTACACTTGATGGAGCGATAATCTTCTTAAAAGGATTTGGAGATAAACTTACTATTAGTACAGAAAATAGCTTGTATTTAATGGAAGCTAATTTGATTCTTGAAGGTTTTCCAATAGATACTGATGGCTACTTTAATATATCTGACATTGATAATAATGGCAAGAGAAATATCTTAAACATCAAAAACGGGATGCTTTATAATTATGAGCTTGGAACTAGTCCAACAAATAAGTAAAAGTTAGATAAGGAAATAATTTTACTTCCTTAGAGAACCACTGTGTTTCTACTAATGGAAACTGAACTCCTCCCCTTATTAAAACAGATTTATTCTTTTCCCTTTTAATCATAAATTCTGGAGACAAATAAGGTTTTATACTAACTTCCTCAGTTGGTATATATATACCCCCTGCTTTTGCCCCTACATAAAATTTGTTTATCAAATTATAATGATAACCAATACTAGCTTCACTAAAAGAAAATGATGTATTTACCTCAGTAAAGTACAATGATTTCTTATTAAAATAATAAGCCCCTAGACCCGTTAAATAAGGCAAGCCGTAAGAATGAGCAAAGTATAAATTCTTTTTGCTTTTTGTTCCTTTATCAAACCTACTCAAATCATATTTTTCTATTAAATCAATAAGTAAAGTTGGGTATTTAGGATTAGTAGCATAACCAGCTTTCTTCAATCCTTTAGCCCATTTCTTGTAGTCTGTTTTATTGTATTCAAACAAAAAAGAATAACGACCTCTTTCTGTTAAAAAAAGAGAATGATCTCTGTATGATTCTGATACCTTACTGTACTTTCTGAAACACTCTCCTTTTTCGTCATCATCCTCAATAATCGTTTTACCGTTCCAATTGCTATGGCATTTAATTCCAAAATGATTTTTACCATCTACTGCCAAACGGCTTTCTCCATTTCCACTCTCTAGTATTCCCTGCGCCAAAGTGATAGAAGCAGGAATATTATACATATTCATCTCATTAACAGCAATCTGACGGTATTTTTCTATATAAGCTTCTGTTTTATTCTGAGCCACCGCTAAAATGGAGGAAAAAAGGAATAGAATTAATAAGCATTTTTTCATGATACTAAAATAGAAAAGCCATTCAAACTATTTACACTCAAAAAATATATATTTGAACACTAATTTTTAATAAATATATTTTGAAAAGAAAACATTTTCTACAATCCGTTTTAGGGGCAAGTGCATTTTTAGGTTTACCCTTCACTGCTTTGGGTGAAGATAGCACTACCATTCAGGAGTTAATAAACAATACCAAAAGAGATGTTAAGGGGACTATGTTTGGATTTGCTGCAGATCCTATTAGTAAGGTAAGAGTTGGAATTATTGGCTTGGGGAACAGAGGAAATACCCTACTGGAAATGTTTCAGTACTTGGTAGAAAACGAAATGGCTGAAGTCATTGCTTTATCAGATATTTCAGAAGAAAAAGTAACTAAAGCAGCAGAAAAATTAGCTGTTTGGCAAAGCAAGAAGCCAGTCCTTTATCATAAATCAAAAACGGAATGGGAAAAATTAGCCAAAAGGGATGATATTGATTTAGTCATTATTGCAACTCCTTGGGATTTACACACACCAATGGCAATCTATTCCATGGAAAACGGAAAACATGTTGGTAGTGAAGTGCCAGTTGCCTCCACTATTGAGGATTGTTGGAAAATTATTGAAACGGCTGAATGCACCCAGAAACATTGCATGATGATGGAAAACTGCAATTATAATGAAGAAGAACTTTGGGTATTGAATATGATACAAGAAGGCGTATTTGGCGATATAACACATACTGAGGGCGCTTATCTTCATGATTTAAGGGCATTGATGCTACACGACACTTATTATGAAGGACAATGGCGTTTGCACGAACATGCTGAAAGAAATGGAAATTTATACACAACACACGCTTTAGGACCAATTGCCTTTTATTTAGGCATTGGAAGGGGCGATAATTTTTCTTACCTTACTTCTATGAGTAGTAGAGAACTAAACCTTAGTATTGCCGCAAAAAAATACAAGCATCCTATACAAAGCTACAAATGTGGTGATATGAATAACACCCTAATTAAAACTGAAAAAGGAAAAACTATCCTCTTGCAATTTGATGTGCATACAGGAAGGCCTTATTCAAGAATTAATAAAATTGTAGGTACTAAAGCAGTGCATGACGGATACCCAAGTAGACTGTACATTGAAGCAGAAAAACCTGAATATTGGGGACATAATTGGCTAAAAGAAGAAGCCTATAACGAATATAAAAGCAAGTACCAACACCCAATAATTAAAAAACTCAAAACCATTAGTCAAGGCTTTAAGCAAGGGCATGGAGGTATGGATTTTGTGATGATTTATCGTTTAGTAAAGTGTTTAAATTTAGGCATTCCACTAGATATAAATGTTTACGATAGTATTCATTGGAGTGCCATCACGCCTCTATCTGAACTTTCGGTAGCTGCCAAGAGTCAAACCATTATTGTTCCTGATTTTACAGGTGGAAGTTGGATAAAAGAAAACCCTTTAGAGATTATGAGGGAAGTTTAATCCCCAACCTTTCAGCCATTCCTTTATTACCTTGTAAACCACCCGTATGTATAGTTAAAATACTACTTCCTTTCGGAAAAAAATTCTTACTAATCAAATCTAAAACACCCATCATCATTTTACCTGTGTAGATAGCATCCAAAGGAATATCATATGCAGTATTGAACTCGCTTATAAACTCAACTAACTTTTCACTTACTTTAGCATAACCTTTTCCAATATAGTTATTTATAAACTTATAATTAGTTACACTAGTCCAATTTTCAATGTCCTTTTCTAAGGAATCAATACCTTTAATAGCTGGAAAACCAATTACAGTTTGTTTGGCTTTTGAAGCATTAATAATTCCTGCAATTGTACCTCCAGTACCCACTGCACAACAAATATAATCTTGTGTATCATTCACCTCCAAAATCTCAGCTGTACCTTTTATTGCTAACTCATTTGTTCCTCCTTCAGGAATCAAATAAAAACACCCAAACTGTGATTTTAGTTGCTCTAAAAAATCAGGATTTGTTTTCTCTCGGTAAATACTCCTACTAAAATAATGTAATTCCATACCACACTCCATAGCAAAATGCAAAGTAGGATTTAAAGGCAAGTGCTCCTCACCTCTTATGATCCCTATGCTTTTAAAACCATTTTCCTTTGCCGCAAAGGCAGTAGCAGTAATATGATTGGAGTAGGCTCCACCAAAGGTCAGTAGCGTTTCAAAATCATGCTTTTGAGCTTCAATCAAGTTATACTTTAATTTGAACCATTTATTGCCAGAAACAATAGGGTGCAACTTATCAATTCGCTTTATAAATAGGCGCACTTTCTTCTCTTTTAAAAGTGGAATTGATATTTCTTCTGTTTCTATTTTCATTTGTGCAAATATCGTAAATTTGCCAACTCTATGAAAGGATTTTCAAAAATAGACAGTTTAGAAAAGGATGAGTATTATCATTCCAAAGAAGGCTATGTTGTTTTTACTGAAAAATACCATTTAAAAAGAGGATATTGTTGCAATAACAACTGCAAACATTGTCCGTATAAAAAAAAAATAAAACTGAGAAATGACAAATCTTAAACAAGCAATTTTACAAGGGATTCCTTCAGAAATACCTACACAAAAGAACATTAACCCCAGCGTTAGTCATGCGCCTAAGCGTAAGGATAATCTTAATAAAGAAGAAAAGCAATTAGCAATTCGTAATGCTTTGCGTTATTTCCCTGCGCACATGCATACTGTATTAGCTCCTGAGTTTGCTGAAGAGCTTAAAACTTACGGCAGAATATACATGTATCGTTTCATGCCTGAATATGAGATAAAAGCAAGACATCTGGAGGATTTTCCTCACAATAGCAAACAAGCAGCTGCTATTCAAATGATGCTTTCCAATAACTTGGATTATGCTATTGCACAACATCCTGAAGAGTTAATTACGTATGGTGGAAATGGGGCAGTATTCCAAAACTGGGCTCAGTACCTTTTGACAATGCAGTATTTAGCCATAATGAATGATGAGCAAACGCTAGCACTATACTCAGGACATCCAATGGGTTTATTCCCATCACACAAGGAAGCGCCTAGAGTTGTAGTAACGAATGGAATGATGATTCCTAACTACTCAAAACCAGATGATTGGGAGAAATTTAATGCTTTAGGTGTTACTCAATACGGACAAATGACTGCAGGATCTTTCATGTATATTGGACCTCAAGGAATTGTACATGGAACAACAATTACAGTATTGAATGCTGCACGAAAAATTGACCCAAAAGCAAAAGATCTAAGTGGTAAAATATTTGTTACTGCAGGTCTTGGTGGAATGAGTGGTGCTCAGCCTAAAGCAGCTGTAATTGCAAAAGGAATCTGTATAGTAGCAGAAGTAAATCCTCAAGCAACTTACAAAAGACAAAAACAAGGTTGGGTAGATGAAGTTTATACAAATATAGATAAATTACTAGATAGAGCAATTTCAGCAAGAGAAAAAAAAGAAGCTGTTTCCATTGCTTATGATGGTAATATTGTTGATTTATGGGAAAGAGTTGTAGAGCGAAATATTCATATTGAAATTGGCTCTGACCAAACATCATTACACAATCCTTGGGCAGGTGGCTACTATCCTGCTGGAATTTCATATGATACTGCCAATGAAATGATGGTAAAAAATCCTGATCAGTTTAAAAAGGAAGTTCAAAAAACTTTAGTTCGCCATACTAATGCAATCAATACTTTAAGTGAAAGAGGTATGTATTTTTTTGATTATGGAAATGCTTTTTTACTTGAATCAAGTCGTACTAAAGCAGATATACTAAAACCAAATGGAGAATTTAAATATCCATCTTATGTACAGGATATTATGGGACCTATGTGTTTCGATTATGGCTTTGGTCCTTTCAGATGGGTTTGCGCATCTAATGATGCTAAGGATTTAGTAATTACTGACAGAATTGCTTGTGAAGTATTGGAAGATATTATGAAGCACTCCCCTGCTGAAATTAAATTGCAGATGAGTGATAATATCAATTGGATAAAAGCAGCTGGAGAAAATAAAATGGTTGTCGGCTCACAAGCTCGTATTTTATATGCTGATGCTGAGGGAAGAATGAAAATTGCTGAGGCCTTTAACAATGCTATTGCTAGTGGAGAGCTTTCTGCTCCTGTAGTTTTAGGTCGTGATCATCATGATGTTTCAGGAACTGATTCTCCTTACAGAGAAACATCAAACATTTATGATGGCTCAAAATTCACTGCTGATATGGCAATACAAAATGTAATTGGTGATAGCTTTAGAGGTGCTACTTGGGTATCTATACACAATGGTGGTGGAGTTGGTTGGGGTGAAGTAATTAATGGTGGTTTTGGAATGCTTTTAGATGGTTCTATTGAAGCTGAAAGAAGACTAAAATCAATGCTTTCTTGGGATGTCAATAATGGAGTGTCAAGAAGAAGTTGGGCTAGAAATAAAGAAGCAAACTTTGCGATTAAAAGAGCAATGAAAATGAATCCTGAACTAAAAGTAACTATACCTAACACAGCTGATGATAGTTTAATTAATTCATTAGAATTGTAAAAAATATAAAATGTCTGTAATCATTAACTCTTCCATTTTTAGATTCCTAAACGACCTAAAAAAAAATAATACTAGAAAATGGTTTGCAGAAAATAAAGATTACTATCTTATGGAAGAAAAAAAAATAAAGCATTTCTTCACAACTATAAAGGGGGCATTATCCGCTATAGATCATATAGGAGGAATGAAAGCCTATAGAATATACAGAGACATTCGTTTTTCAAAAGATAAAACACCTTACAAAACCTACAGAAGTTGCAGTTACAAAAGAGCAACTGAAGCATTAAGAGGAGGTTATCATTTAGAAATCACTCCAGGTGGAAGTTTTTTAGCAGCAGGGTTTTGGCAACCCAATAAAGAAGATTTATTCAGAATTAGAAAGGAGTTTGAACTAGATAGATCCTATATTGAAAAAATTCTTTCTGATAAAAAATTTACAAAACTATTTGAGGGTTTTCACACTAGAAATTCACTTAAGGTAGCGCCAACAGGTTTTGATAAAAACCACCCTAATATTGACTTAATTAAGAAAAAGGATTTTATCGTATTGCGTAAGTTTACGGACAAGGAAGTGTTATCCAAAGATTTTCATACTACTGTAATTAACTCCTTTAAAGCAGTTCGCCCTTTCTTTGATTATATGAGTGATGTACTTACCACTAACCTAAATGGAGAATCTATTTTGGCGGAATAGTTATTTAATAAAAATCTTCTTTTCTACTGTTCCATCACTATAAATATATAATAGAGGTTTATTTCTGCTGTAAGGTGTTTCTTGGCCTAACATATCAGTAATCTTAACTAATTGTTTATTATTGATTAACTCAATAATTCCTGTTGTATGTGTAATAGTTAAATTAAGGTATAAAATGCTATCACATCCTACGAAATTGATTAGACTAGCTGAATAATCCCCTGATACACTTAGTGTAGAGCCATTCCACACAATACTAGAAGTAACAGACAATGTATCATATGAAGATGTATTCTCGTCAATCATTAAGTAAGTTTGAACAAGACTATCACATCCGTCAGAAGTGTTTAATGTATCCATATAAGCTCCTGCCGTATCATAAACACTACTTCCTATTACAATACTATCTCCATCACATATTAAGTGCGTTTGATACCATATTGTAGGGGAAGCTACGCTAATGTTTGTATATACAATACTATCGCACCCAGTTACTGAATTTAATGTGTCTGTATAATATCCTGTGGTATCATAAATACTGCTTCCTACTACAATACTATCTCCATCACATATTGAAAAGGCTTGTTGCCAAATTATAGGATAAACACAAGTACTATCATTTATTGTAGTAAGAGAATCATAATTGCACGCCAATGGGTCAGTACAACCAGAGCCAATAAGAAAAAGCTGAGTATTTAATGTAGTCATAATACCATTATCTAACAAAATAGATAAGGTATCTGAAATATATCCTGTTTTAGAGAAGACTACTTCATAAAGCCCTGAATCTACAACAGCAGTTTGATAATCTCCTATAATATTAGTGATTGTAGTTATAGTAGTGCTTAGAATTGTAATATCAGCTGAAGCTAAATTATTGCCACTTATACCATCTGTAACATTTCCCATTAAATAACAGGCCTGCTGAAACGCTCTACCATAAATATTTAATACACCTTTTCCATTATAACTATTCCTGTCAGAAGAAATAATATTTCCAGAAGAAAGAAAAGGGTAAGTACCCCAACAACCATCAAATCCATTCCCACTTCCAGAATAAGAATCATAATATGCTACCTGTACCATGTGGTTCGGATAAGTAATATCGTGCACAGTAGTTCCATCTCTATAATAAGAAGTAATTAGAAAATTACCATCAACATGAGTATTATGAGGAATAGAGTTAGAGCCAGGATTAGATTGTATTCTATCTACCTCATATATATTATTTATATCTGAGATATTATATGCTGCAAGATATGCGTCTGATTGCTCATCAGTGGTGAATACATAATCACCATCATCACTTACCCATGCATTATGAGTAAAATTATTTGGAGTAGAATGTTGTCCCAAAGTTTGAGGATTGCTTTTATCACTTACATCAACAATATGCATTTTCCCACCATAAATACATCCAGCATACATAGTGTCGCCTCTTACCATTCCATCATGAATATAATTTTCTTGTGAAGTTAGAAGTGAATCATCCCATTCTCCAAGGTATTCAGGGTTAGTCGGATTATTTGCAACATCTAAGAATATTGCACTATTTGGAGGTGCAGGCCATCCGTTTGGGTTAGAAGCGCCAAAGATATAAGCAATTCCATTCTCGTCAATATAAATATTATGAGCTCCCTCCCAATGCAGGGTTATTCCTGTTGTATTATTTGTAAAATCTTTTAAATGCCAATAAGTATTTCCAGTCATATCCGTTAAATCTACTACTAGCAAACCAGCATCTGCTTCAGTAGTGATATAAGCATAATTACCCCAAGTCTTAATATCTCTCCAAATAGAGTTAATATCTGAAATATAAAACATCTCAATAGGAGTAGATGGGTCTGTAACATCAACACATGAAAATCCATTTTCTAAACCTACTAATGCAAATTCATTGCCATTATCATCCTCCCATCCCCAAATATCATTACATTTTGTATTATGATTAGTATCATAGTCAAATGACCCAAGTAGATTCATATTCCAGCTGTTTTGAGCTGAAACAAAAACAGGTAATAGTAAAAATAAAATTAATCTTTTCATTATTTATTATTTTGCTGCTAATTTATAAATAATAAAAACATGCACTACCATTATTAACTCTAAAAAGATAATATAAGTTGGCCACTCTCCTATTAACAAAGGGTTATCTACAAGTGGTTTTGCTTTTAGAAACATATAGTTTGAGTCAATTAAAAAGTTAAAAGGCATAATAAGTACAACTGGGATTTGAACTCTTAAAAGTGTTTTCCACCAAGCATCTAACCTAGTCTTCATATCCATTACAATAGTTAAAAATAAAGGGACAAAAATTAAACCAGCATGCACAAAGTAATATTCAAAATAAAACCAATCACTGACTCCTTTTGTGAGTTCTGGCGTTAGTATTGAATGTAAACCTGAAGGTATTGCCAAAAACAATACCCACTCATACATCCACTGTTTTCTTGTAAATAAAACTATTATGCTAATAATAAATGAAATTCTACACAGATGCAAAGGTAGATTATCTTGAATATTCCAAGTTCCATTATAAATCCCAATACTATTACTAATTAAGAAGGCAATAATGAAAGAAAACCCTAACACTTTTAAGAATTGTGCTTTTTTGTCTACTTCCTTTTTCTTATAAAATATTAATAAAAAAGAAATAACTACAATTGAAGATAGCAATCCAATCCACCAAGTACTGCTTAAAGGTTGAATAAGATGATGCTCTATCATATTACCTTAACTCTGCCCCTGCATTTTCAGAAAGAGATTTAGTTAGTTTCTCCATAACCTTATCCACATATTTATCTGTAAGGGTTTTAGTATCATCAGCCATAGTGAATGATAACGCATAAGATTTTTTACCTTCAGGAAGTTTATCTCCTTCATAAACATCAAACAAGTTAACAGACTTTAAAATTTTATTATCAGCTTGTTTAGCAATTTTACTTAACTCATCAAAAGTAACTGATTTATCAACTAATAAAGATAGATCTCTTCTGACCTCAGGGAATTTTGAAACTTCCTTGTATTTAATTTTATTATATCCTGCAAGTTTTAGTATTAAATCCCAATCAAAATCAGCAGCATACACATCAGATTTAACACCAAATGCTCTGCATAGTTTTTTATCTAGCTTACCAAAACAAACTAATCTTTTCTTTCTGAACTTATACATTAAACCCTCAGAAAAACCATGAGTAGAAATAGTTTCATATTTTAGTTTTGTAATTCCTAAACGAGCAAGAATATGCTCTACTTTTTCTTTAACAAAGAAATAGTTAGCTTTATCAGAAGTAGTGTTCCAATTTTCAGCTTTTACATTTCCACTAACAAGTATTTGTAAATGCTGATTCTCTCTATACCCCTCATCCATTTTATGATATGTTTTACCAAACTCATAAAACTTAATATCCGCATTCTTCCTATTTTGATTGTATGCTACATTCTCCAAACCTGCAAACTTTAAAGTTTGTCTCATTACATTTAAATCTTGGGAAAGTGGATTTAAAATCTCAACATTAAGTGCTGAATCAATTTCAGGAATAAGAGCAGTATATTCTGCTTTAGTTAAGGAGTTATTCATAGCCTCATTAAAACCAGTGCTAGAAAGTAAATCAGAAATAGTATTTCTTAATTTTTCAGGATTAACTCCATCAGAATATGAAATAGTAGTATTTAATTTAGGAGGAATTGCTACAGTGTTAAATCCATAAATTCTCAGAAT
>ENA-ORDA01001814-ORDA01001814.1-marine-metagenome-genome-assembly--contig:-NODE-1814-length-17193-cov-4.387474_pt1 | contig 17193 bp, 12 predicted proteins | sample MGYA00237778_ERZ508506 | MGnify/ENA primary metagenome ERZ508506 (study PRJEB26177, sample SAMN06267891) | marine metagenome | isolation source: Monterey Bay, California, USA | place: Pacific...
TGTGAGTTACGTTCGGCCCTTGACCCATGCAGGAATCTGATATGACATTGGGGATAATTGTGTTGATTGTAAGGGGTGCCCTCTGAAACAACGGGTGTTGCAAGGGTAGTGTTCTATTTGGGCATGATTGGTGGACCTCTCGGCATTGGTGCCAGTGCCTGAGAGATTAACTCTTGAATTGACTTAGATTTGATGTTTTTATGGGATTTAGTGGTCCCATCTAGGAGCGACATTCATTCAATTAGAAGGTAGATTGAATAAAACAGAACGATGTACAAAGAGTATAACTAAAGGTATCCCTAACCATTGATTCCATTCAAGAACCAGGTAAAGTCCATACATTATCATGAAGAATATACCAAAGGCAACAACCAACCCTACAATAGCGTATGGTGCACTTTTGGGTCTTGGGTCAATAAAATCATAAACGAAGTATTCGCCAAAGAATCGTGCCCATACGTAAGCGAAGTAGAAGTAGATTCCACCTAGGAATCCTCCAAGGATAACTCCCTCTGGAAGAACTTCAATCGTTCCAAGAACGAGTTCTACTGAAAGCAGTATTATCGTCCAGTTATGCATCACTTGTTCATGCTTCAAAAACATATGTCCAAGTGGATTATTGCTCTTAGTATCTGCAGGAATAATCACATATCGTACCACTATTGCAGTTAAGCTAGATGCGCTCAATGCCATAAAATACAGGAATGGAATAATTCGATTAAGTAATGATGGGATCTCCATTTCAAAAACAGATAGCCAACTTACAAGGCCTGCTAAAAAGAAGAATATTCCACAGAGAATCAGTTGCCAGCTGCTGAATGTTACAAGACGTTCAAGACCTTCGACTTCATGCTTAACAACATTTCCTGTATGGAAATCTATACTGTACATAATTCCTGCACGTGGGCTTATTACCATCCAAAAAAAGATGGCATGAAACGCAAGATAAGCAGCACCTATTCGGAATAGGCCAAGAAGTATTTCAGGAACTATTTCGGAACTTACAATAGATTCATTACTCGCTTTATGCAAGAACAGGTCTGTAGCGAACCCAATCCATAACAGCAGAAAAAATACGGCTGTAACAATCGTAAATGTCACCTTTGTTCTTGGCGACTCGGTAAGAGTGTTCCCTCTGACCATGTTAGATTCGAATGATTTCAACTACTTGAGGAATCGCTTATCATGTTGTTAAGGAATTGTACGAGATAAATCGCTAAAGTCAGTACCCATATTTTACTCAATATAAGTATTGCATTTGATGCTTTTTCAGGGAGATTTTGAACCTACGAAAAAGTAACTTTCCCTCACCCATTCACTGGCGTGCAGTACATCATTACTCAGTGAGCGCCGTTTGTGGGGCTCGAACCCACGACCTTGGGATTAACAGTCCCACGCTCCACCAACTAAGCTAAAACGGCATCCTTGCCGACATGCCTTCCCTATATGACGGCTTCCATCAAAACCGCACTTTTCAAGCTGTGATTACTTGCAAAATCCTGGATTGTTTTTCGAAAACCTCGTCAGTGATTTGTAATGAGTTTTCGATTAACTGAACCTGTTTTGTTGAGAGTTCATTGTTAACGTCAAATCTAATCCAAGGCATTCCTTGGATGATTTCTTGACCCGGTGAAACTAGGAGTTCTGCCCCAATACCGTGATCAATATCGTTGTTGTCGCCAGTTCTTCCAGCCCCTAGATTACACAATACTTCTCCGATCGTTAGAGCATTTATTCCTGCAATCCAACCCGACTTTGTAGCCATAATCTCATGTGACTGATTTGCTTTAGGCAAAACACTCCAAGGTTCATCAACCAAATTGTCGATTACTTCTGTTGCTACTCCTTGGCGAGAACACATTTTCTTGAATTCCTCAAGTGCACTGCCATCACTGATTGATTGTCTAATATCGAAACCCAATGCGTCTGCCTGACTGTAAACCAATTCCATTGTGTCAGCAGGCCCTCTGCCAGTCAGACAGTCTATGCATTCTACAATTTCATGACTGTTTCCAAACATTAATCCTATTGGATTGTCCATCTCTGTGACCTGCGCAGTTACTTCCATACCTAAATCGGTTCCAGTTTTGACCATCGATTTAGCAAGAGATACAGCATCTTCCTTATTCTTCATGAATGCTGCATTTCCACATTTGACGTCTAGAACTAATTTCTCTAAGCCTTCTGCTGCCTTCTTAGAAATTATTGATGCAGTGATTAACCCAATTTGTGGAACGGTTGCGGTGATGTCTCTTATCGAATACAAGATTCTGTCTGCTGGAGCGATATCTTCGGTCTGGCGAGAAATAAAGCAAGGATTGGTCAACATTTCGGCCATACTCAGTCCAGTGTTGAAGCCAGGTATTGCTTCCAATTTGTCTATGGTTCCACCAGTATGTGCTAATCCTCTACCTGCTAACATGGGTATTGTAGCGCCAGCTGCCCTTAGGGCAGGAGCTAGGACAATACTCATCTTGTCGCCTACTCCTCCAGTTGAGTGTTTGTCGACCCTTGAAGGAGCAACTTGCATTCGATTTCCTGCATTCAACATCTCTTGTGTAAGTTGGCTAGTCTCGATTGGCGTCAAGCCATTGATTTGACATGCCATCAAGAATGCTCCCAATTGTTCCCTTGGAATTTGATCGATATTTGTGCAGATGAATTTGAAATCTTCTGCCTTTAGAGATTCTCCATCGCGTTTGGATGCTAGAATCTCAGGCATAGTTCTCATCTGGAACACCTTAGGATGCTAATCCGATTTCAACTAATCTTTGATGAAGATAGTCTCCTGCATTAATCGAATCATACAGGACCTCCCCGCCGGTTAGTTCTACGAATTCGGGAAGAGGTGTCAAATCAACTTCATTCCTTGGATGTACAAACATAGGCATCGAGTACCTGTCTGATGTTGCATCTGGAGGGTTGATTACTCTGTGAGTAGTAGATTTGAAAAGTCCATTTGTGAGGTTTTGCAGCATGTCGCCACTGTCGACAATAATGTGGTCATGGTTACCTTGAACTTCAATCCATGATCCGTCATGGTCCATTACTTGTAAACCATCAGCCGTAGCGCCGACTAAGAGTGTTATGAGATTAATATCTTCATGTTGGGCACTCCTAACAGCACCTTTAGGAGCATTTTGTCCAAGTGCAGGGTAGTGGATTACTCTGAGGATTGTATTACCATTGTGCGCCATATCTGGAAGCCATGATTCAGACTTGTCGAGATATAGTGATGCTGCGGCTAGAAGTTCTGAACTCATCGATTCCATTGCGATATAGAGTCCATCAATAGAATGCTCAAAACCCACTGGGTTTTCTGGCCAGATATTTTTATGAAAATTAGGATCTTCAATTGTCCTTCCCGTTTGCCAGAACTCTTTCAAGTCAGGAGCAGGGTTGTCTTTAGCATGTTCAACACCGTATGGTGTGTAACCTCTTTGACGAAATAATTCGGCTTGTTCATATCGAGATTTCTCTTCTTGAGACAATTCAAAGAAGTCTTCCGCAACTGAATAAGATTGTTTGATTGAATCAACATCAATTCCATGTCCTGTAAGGGCGAAGAATCCTATGTCTTGGAGTGCATCTCCCATCTTCTTGACAAAGTCAATTCGACGCTGTCCACCAGCCCGCCAATCGGATAAATCGCACACTTCCAGCGTTCGACTCATTTCAATCACGTAGTTTAGCGATTAACTTTAGCATTTCAAAGTATAACCAAATTAGGGTCATAGTAAGTCCGAAAGCTCCATACCACTCCATATTCTTTGGTGCGCCATACTTTACTCCATTCTCTATCATTGCGAAATCAAGAATTAAGAACATGGATGCGACACCTACGAAAACTAAACTGATTACAATCCCAATAGGTCCACTGCTGTGAAGGAATGGAACGCTAGTACCCATGAAACTTAGAATGAAGTTGAATAGATATATCATCATAATTGCTCCAGCCATTGACATCACAACCAGAGTGAACTTTTCTGTAGCTTTGATTATTTTAGCACGGTATAATGAAAGCATTACGAGGAACACAGACACAGTTCCAACCAATGCTTGTAGAACAATCCCTTCAGAACCTCCAAGATAGTAATTCTCAACCATATATGAAAAAGAGCCTAAGAATAATCCTTCAAGTAAAGCATACATAGCCATCAAAACTTGCGGATTATTAGGTCTTGCAAACATTATGATTAGTGCCATAACGAATCCACCAATCGCTCCGCCTAAGCCTAGAAGTGTGGCAAGTCCAGGGTTTTCCATGCTTATTGAGTAGGTGCCTAATGCTGCAACAGAAACTAGGCCTAGCATGACCAGGGTTTTATTGATCGTTCCATCAATTGTCATTCTCTCAGTGGCTATTCCACCTTGGAAAAATTGCGGATTTAGGGCAGGGTTAGTGCTACGGAATCTCATCTCAATCAAACCTCGATTAGGGCGCTCCCTTGTCAATCTTCTGAGGAATTGTCCTTAACTTGTTGCTGATACCACTCAGAAAGCTGTTCTTCGGACCAACCAGAATCGAGGTATTTCTGAACCTGCTCCTCACTCCAACCGGGGAATTTTCCAGGGTCTTCACTAGGTACCACTTCTCCTTCTGCAGAGCCGTTAAGGACTGGCATTTCCCAATTTTTAGAATCAGCGGCTTCAGTAGCGATCATCTCTGCAGATACATCGTCATCCTCTGGCTCTTTCTTCTTTGTTAGCAGAATTGTTCCAGCGCCCACTAGAACTAGCAATCCAATTGTAATTAGAGTGAGCATAAATGTCATGCCGGAGGATTCTTCATCTTCGCCAGATTCATCAACGACCTGTTTCTTGTTTTGCTCGTTTGAGCAACCTTGTGTGTCAGTGGCAGCGCCTGTAACTGTGTCTGGACAATCATCGACCTCATCGAGAATACCATCTCCATCTGAATCCTGAGTTGTGGTATCATCGGAACCCTGGTTGTTATCTCCGCCGTTATTTCCATTTCCAGTATCTGGTTCACATCCAATAACTTCGCTATCGGCTTGTCCATCATTATCTGCGTCTGCCATAGTAACAGCATCCCCTGCGCTGACATCTGGATTATTCGCAGCCCACAAGATTTCATTTCCATCAGTGATACAGTCTCCATCCGTATCATTCGAATATGGATTTGAGCCGTAAGAGAATTCGCCTATGTTGTTTAATCCGTCCCCATCAGGGTCCAAATTAGAATCTTGGTTAGTACGTGATAGGTTGTTAGCAACTTCCCAATAATCTGGAATTCCATCGATGTCGCTATCTGTGTTCTGATCTAATCTATTCCAATCTTCCCAGAATGATTCTTCAAACGGTGCAGTGACTGCTTGGGAATGAATAATCAACCCCATCTCTCGATTCCTAAGAATAGAATTGTCTCCCCAGTTGATACTAGAGATTAGAACACTTTCTCCATCAACAATAACTCCTTTGTTGTGCAACTTTTCGATAGTTTCATTTTCACTCATCAAAATGGCTTCAACATCTCCATCCCAGTCATTTAGTTCACTAACAACTTCTCGGATTTCGGGGTTATCATCGATATAGTGTTGATTGATTGCCAATCTAATAGAAACTCCCCTTGAGGCTGCATCTTCTAGTGAATCTAATAGTGGATTTTCTTGCCATCCCCAGTACCAGTCCATTTCCAAGTATTGTAGTGATAGAAGAATTTCAGAATCAGCCGAATCAATCAGGTCAGAAAGCCCGAACATACAATCGTCCGGGCAGGTAAGTAACTCACCCGTAATTGGTCCATATATTGCTTGAGTAACTTCGCCTGCAGAATAAGCAAACGGAATAATGTATGATTCAGTTGGTTGCTGATAGGTCGAGTCCTCTATGTGTAATTCACTAGGGTTTTCATCAAAAGCCATGCGCTCTAGGACAATTGTCGCTAAGTCTACACTGTCAACAATAACTCCCCAGTCACGGTTTCCAATTCCATCCACTGGCATTGATGCGTTCTTCCAATTTCCTGAGCCTATCCAAACATGTTCGGAATCAACAACTGCTACCTTAGAGTGAACGTATTGGTAAGGAGATGATGATGAGGAAGAGAACTGAAGGACATCTGCTCCTGCGTTCTCCAATTCCCAAGCCATAGCAAGGCTTTGCTCCACATTATAATCTCCCCACCAGGTTTCAGGCTCATGGATTACTACAGTAATGTCTACGTCTCTATTTGCCGCTTCGATCAGCGCCATAACCAGATTTGGATGATGTAATTGATAGACATGGAGGTGAATTGAATCTTCAGCGTCACCCAGCAAATTGATAACTTCACTAAATCCACTATCAGGACCAATTAGAGGAGTTACTGTTGTATCATCGCTAAATGTGTTTATTCCACAGAAGTGGCTTGCACCAGCAACCGACCAACGCATTTCCCAGTCACTTGATGAATCGGTATCTTGCATGTCGCCGCAACCATCTCCTCTCAGGTACAGGATTCTGTCTACGGTAGTTACAGGAACTCCAATTGACGGCCCTGACCATCCTTCTGAAGATGTAGGTCCGTTTCCGTAAACAAATGTGTCTGCAACAATTCCATCTGGAGATACAAGTTGCATGGTTGCACCACTATTCGGCATCCATACGGGGTAGCTCATTACATCATCTGCATCTAAGATCATGGTGGAACCCATAGCTTTGACCGAGTCTGCATCTGGACTGATTATTACTGAAGAGTCAGCAGATATTTGTCCTGAAATAAAGGTGCCATTGAAACTAACTCCTCCGGTAGTTGTCTTACGTATCATCCACCCAGTCAAACTTGCAGTCTGAGTTCCAGTATTGCTAATTTCAAAGAACTCATCATTGGTAGTTTGACTCTTCTCTTCAAACATAAAACGGCTGAACATTAAATCTTCAGGGTTTGTCAAATTTGTAGTGTCCGGCTCTGGTTGTCCAGGAGTAGGCCATGGCAAAACTTCACCTTCACTATTCATTGTCGTACAATCTGTAGTGATTGTCCAATCAACTCGGTCCACTTCATTACCATCCGGGTCTTCTAGTATTGCAGAGCCACCAAGTCCACTAATGAACCAGTTTGGTGTTGTAAATACAGCTCGAAGGCCCGGTGCTAAGGTCATCGTAGTCGAGTTCCAAATGTTGCTGTCACGCATGTGGAATAAGTCACCGTCATCGGATATTAATCTCCAAGCACTGAGGTCAATAACTTGTGTTCCATTGTTCAGAACTTCAACCCAATCATCACTCGGTGTGATTGTTCCTTCTGAACAATGGGCTAAAATTTCAGTAATTTCAATTGCATCATCACCAAGGTAAGGTGAGGTGTCAGGATTAGCAACTCCCGGAGTTGCCCAAGGTGCTTGTGTCCATTCTCCATTCCATAACCAACTAGACTCACCTTCTGTTGTAGAGTTGTAAGTTATCGACGAAATGATTTGATTTGATGAATCTCTCAATTCCATAGTATCGATTGTATTTTTGAGATAGAATCCTTGACTACCATTTATTGCAACCAAAACAATCTCTCCCGGTGCGATTGTAGTTCCAGACTTGAGAGGCATCTGATGTTCATTAATGTTAAAATTACGAGAGCCTGATGTGAAGTGCCAGTTTGCAATATCGACAGGTTGGTTTCCAGTATTGATAAGTTCAATCCATTCTCCGTTCGGCCAACTCCAAGAATCATTTCCAACCGCATCTGCAAATATTTCATTGAAGGCTAATTCACCGGATATTGTTGTTGTATCCGGCTCTGGTTGTCCGGGTGTAGGGTAACTTGCAGGAATCCAAGGTTGGATTGGATCTGCTGGCTCGATTAAAGTAACATTCAGCGCGGGACTATCCGTCCACCAGGCTTTGTGCACAATTGTTCCAAGGTCATCAATGAGCATAACTTGGTTGTAGTAATTCCACAATTCAGTTCCCATTGAGAACTGAACCAGTCTCCTGCCATCTGCCGAAATGATTGTGTCCGGCTGCGAGGAGTTTTGCAACAAACTATTGGTGTCTATATTGGTGACGTTACCCATTCCATCCATCAATTTCCAATTGACTAAGTCAAGGTCGTTGTTGGTAGGGTTGTAAATTTCTATCCATTCTCCATCTGGTAGTGGAGCCCCATCATTGGATGAATTAACTAGAACTTCTGAGATTTTCACAATTGGCGGCCCACTAACAATGGCATCCCAGTCTAGTGCATTTGGAGTTCCCTGAGTAGGGTATGACGAAAACGACCATGAACCATCCATCTGAGGTGATAGTGAGAACCCTGCAACATTCTTGCTCCAAGATATCATCTGAGCCTGTGTGCCATTTGGCCAGAATAGGACCAATGTTTCTGCACCGTTATTCAGGATACTTCGGCCGTTGGAAGAATTAATAGCGACTATTCTGTAGTCGTCAGCAGCAATTATTGGTGAGCCAATAAGGTGGCTTTCATTGAATGGGATATTGTTTCCTGCAGCATCCTGTACATACCAACCAGTCAGATCAATATCACTCTGGCCTGAATTCCAAATCTCAAACCATTCTCCACCTGGCCAAGAAGCATTATCTTCAGAAGGCCAAGGATTTGCCATCACTTCATTAATCCTAAGGTCGGATAAAACAGGTGGTATAGATGCACTATTAATCGCACCAGGTGTTGGACTATTTGTTGAAACCCAGTCATTTGCTGCACTGGCAGGATCTTCTTCTAAGCTGTATCCAGATGAAGATGAGTTCCAAGATGCTTGGTCGATTACATTTCCAGAGGAGTCTTCCATTGTGATGTAATCAAAAGTGTTTGTTAGGTAGAATTGCGATTGTGGTGTGCCGTTTCTTGCAATAACCATGTAGTCTCCAGGTTGTATAGTCCAAGTACTCGAATTACCTGCTTCAAATCCGACAATTGATACAGAGTCAAAGTTTAGAGTCTTGCTCGCTTTGTTAATCAATTTCCAATTTAGTACATCCACGGGAGTTGTTCCTGTGTTGTAAATCTCCATCCATTCGCCGTTAGGCCAAGTAGCATCATCCGACCCTGTTGGGTTTGGTAACGCCTCATTAAAGCAAACAGTTCCATTACAAGCCATAGCGCGTCCAGATGTTGCTTCAGTAACATCGACAAAAGATAGCAATGGGGACATCAGCAGGATAAAACTGAGGAAAAATACACTAGACTTCATGCGACCACTGGGCCTTCGACTATGGCAATGCCCTTGATGCTTTCTTCTGACTGTCGACTTATTTTCAGGTCAAAATCTAGTGAATATCACAAGAATCCGAAGGCATCATACTTCTGTGCGAACGTGTAAATCATAATCGGTACGATGATAATTCCCATTCCGTGTGAACGTCTAATTCCTATTCTTGGAGGTATTAGCCCCATAATCGTACCAATGATTAGTACTCCAATTCCAACCCATCCTGTAGACAGCCATACCAATGCGGTGACGAATATAATTACCCCCAATACCATTGATTGTAGAGGAACTGCTTCGTGAAGTTGAAGAATACCTTTTCCTACATGACGCATCAAAGGTACTGCAATCAGTCCGGCAGCAATAGTAAGTGCGAGTAATCTGATGAAATCAGTAGTCGGGTGCAGCCCACTCCATGTGTCGACAGGGTACATCTGCTTCAGAGCGAGCGTAGCACCGGAACGTGATCTTCCAATGATGTAAAGGAATCCAAGAACCATGACTGTAACTGCTGTGTTTGTTGCGGATAGTAATGCAATGATTTCTAGATCTTGCTTTGTGTGTGGACTCTCTCCTTCACCCGCAGCTTCCGCTCTTGCCAGAGCGAGCAATTCTTCATCAGTTAATTGTGTCAGTTGACGGGTTTCCCAGTCTAGTCCTACACCTTCTTTGCCCTGTAACTTTGCAGCGGCATTCCTACCACCCATTACCAAAACAGTTGCTTGTGCTGCAGTCATTCCGGGTAGTACACCCATAGCTGCTCCCGCACACGATGATAGGAAACATGGAACGATTAGTGGTCCGGACGGAGGTAATTCCCAATCCTCTTTCTGAGGAGGTATTTCCGAGGTGGTGGCATAAATGTCCAGTAAGTTCGCAATTCCGAATAACCCTGCTAGAGCAGGTAACAGAAGTCCTGCACCCGGCATGTCAACCGGTGACCTGACTGGTAGGTTGAATACTCCCCATCCGTACAATCCAGAAAGTAGGAAGAATGCTGTTGCAGCAATGTATCCTGCGAATCTAGAGTCTTCTCCTAACTTTCCGAAAGTAATTTTCTTAACCCAATTAGGGAAGTCTAGTCTTGTAGTCTCAGTGGCTAGTAATAGTAGGGATATTGAGAGAAGAACGAATGGTAGTGCCCCACGCAATGTATCGTAAAGGCCTAATTCAGGTCCGAATGCAATTCTTGCTGCAACAATCAAAGGCAGAGACAAGAATAACCCTAACTGGCTTCCCCTAGCAGAGTATGCAACTCCCTTTGGAGCATTTCCAGAGAGTAGCATCCTGTGACCCGGCAGCAGCGCTAATGCAGTATCCGCGCCAGGCGCACCTATCAGCGCTGAGGGAATATAATTCAGGAAAGTATGGACTACTCCTGTTGCTACAATTATTCCTGCAGCAGCAGACAACGGTATGCCGATTGCTAGCAATGCTGGCGAGACGCCGAGTAAAATCAATGCAACATTGTTTACGTGGAATCCGGGAATAAGTCCGGTCAAAGATCCTATGCATACGCCAATAAATAGCGCTGCTAGCATCCACCCAAACTCCAACCAGAATCCATCCATATGAATTCCTCCTCAAGCATCCTCTGCATCATCAGCAATGCCATTACCATCTTCATCGGTAACATCTGCATTGTCTAGAACATATATGTGTGCTAGAGTGACGTCATCAGGAACTTCAATTAGTCGACCAGTCCACTTCAGGGTTAAGCCTTCGTGCTGTTCATTAAGACCGATTGAGTTGAATTGTGCATTGATTCTAATTTTTTGTTCGCCACCTTCTTTCTGTAGGTACATTTGACCGTCGATAGTCACAATGTTTCCAGTGATGCTAGTGATTTTGTTCAAGTCATAGAATGCAGGTGCTCCATCACTTAGGTCGTAAGGGTTGGCGGATGTTGGTTCACCAGTGAGGACCATGTCGAGCACCATCAACTGGAATTCAGAGCTTGCGGAGTTCCAAGATACAGTGACATTAGCAACGATTGGTTGACCTTCTTCTAGCCAACCGTAATGTTGTCCTACCGGAACGTAAGCATCCATTTTTGCTAAGGTGTTTGGATATACAGCGTTGGCTATGATTATTTTTGTATCACCGGTTTCGCTCATCAGCGTAGAGCCAGATACAACTCCTGTGATCAGGAATGTGGTGCCGTTTGCAACTTCCTCCAATGTATCTGCAGGGTTACTGGAAAGCTGTCCTAGTAGGTTTTCAGCATCAGATACATCGATTAAATCTACTTCAATAGAACCAGATGCATCGATACACCAGCCCGCATAAGATGTAGACCAAATCAGTCTTCCACCGAAACTGACTTCTTCTCCTTCGTAAGATGAAAGGTCTCCTGAATTAAGGACACAAGCCCTCAAATCTCCTCCAGATTCAATTATCTCATCGCCAGATATTTCACCAACTAGTAAGACTTTAGCACCTGAATTGTATGACCAGGTTTGGTAATTAGACCAGCCAATAGTGGTTGCCTGAGGCTCGTGGGCTCTAACAATTCTAATCTCTGGACCTTCTGTATGTATTGTCCATTGTAGGAACTTCTGACTGTATTCGATTACAGCGGTAATCTCTACTTTCTGTCCAGCTTCTAACCACTGGCCGGGAGCAGAATGAATTATCATATTCATTTGGTGCTCATGATTACCATAATTAGGGTGGTCTCTTAAGTCAAGTGAAGTGAATGTTGCATTAGGATTTACAGGTTTTGAAATATAGCCTGTAATAGTAAATGCATCCCCTACGAAATCTTGAGGGTTTGCAGCAATAGTAGAGATTGCTATGACTGGGGCGTCTGGAACATCGGATTCGTCCCATGACAGCGCTCCACTTCCTAGAGCCTGTAGCCAGAGCCGGCCGTTGTATTCTATTACGTCGCCAGTAGCGGTAACTTTAGTGCCGATCATTGGTATTTCTCCAAATCGATACCAACGCAATTGTGCCACCCCTGTATCGTCTTCGATAATGATGTTAACACGGTCTTCTCCAGATGAATAAGGGTCTTCAACCCAAGATAGAACAGTTCCTTCAATTGACACAACTTCGTTGTTATGTTCAACTAAATTCTCAATTTTCACGAGTTCAGGTTCTCTCACCATTGCATAAGCATTCATGGCTGCTACGAGTAGAACCGATAATGCGAACATGACCCAAAGTCTCTGGCCTCGAAGTTCAGGACTGTCATCTAGGAGACGGTCGATGAAACTTGAAACTCCACCGCTCTCAACTTCAGCCTTATGTTTGGCAACATATTCACTATGCTCTATTTTACCGTCCGAGTTCGCATCATAGGTCTCGAATACAGAATCGACGTCCATCTCGACGCTTGCTTCTGATACAAGTTCCTCGACATCGTCGGGTTTTGAGTCACTGTCATCCAACTGTGTACTCTCGCTCATGCCCCGTCCAAACCATCCAGTACAATAATGTCTTGCGCAGCGAAAGGACTTGATATTAGATGCCAAAGGCCCAAACATGAGGGACCGTGTTATACGTGATGAAATCCATCGCGATATCTTCGTTCCTGCACGTATTGCTAAACTCATCGACACGCGTGAATTCCAGAGGCTGCGTAACATTCAGCAACTCGCTACTTGCCATTACGTTTTCCCGGCAGCAACTCACAACCGCTTCTCCCACAGCCTAGGTGCTTACCACTTGGCGAGGGTTCTTTGCGACCATTTGTCAGAGGCACAACCTGGAATAATTTCTCCCGAAGATTCTGAGTTAGTTTCTATCGCAGCATTACTTCATGATATCGGGCATCCTCCATTTTCACACTTGTTGGAGACAGACAAAGTATTCGCAAATTTCCACAGTCATGAGGACTGGGGAAGGATGATGCTGGAGTCTGAGGATACCGAAATCGGTATTGCAATCCGTGAGATACTCGGCGAAGAAAAAACTGGTCGATTATTTGCTCTTTATTCAGGTCTTTCTGAATTTGCTGGCAAACCCATTGCTCCTTTCCTCAAGGAGATTGTAAGCAGCCAATTGGATGTTGACAGAATGGATTACATGATTAGGGACCAAGCAAACTCTGGCGCACAAATTGGCGGATTTGATTCAGCCCGTGTTATTAGGGCGCTTAGGGTTGATGAATCGGGACATCTATTTGCTAAGAATTGGGGATTGCCTGCTATCGAGGCTTACCTCGTCACAAGGTACCATCTTTACAACCAGGTATACTTCCACAAAGTTAACCAATTAACTCAAGAGTATTTAGTTCGAGTTCTGGCAAGAGCTAAAGAATTGGCCAATGTTGGTGAGTTAGTTTTGAGTGAATCTCTGGAAAACATGTTGTGCAATAAAGATCTCAATGTCAAACAATACGTTCGTTTAACCGACGCAGACATCAATGGTGTATTGATGGATTGGGCAGACCATGGTGACAAGGTGTTATCTGGGTATGCCAAACGTCTAGTTTCGAGAAGAGATTATCACAAATCTATCCGTATTGGCGAATTGAATGCTGAGATGAGTTCAGTAGTAATCCCGAAGATTTTACCCGTTGTAGAATCTGCAGGTTTTAGTCGTGAAGATATAATCACTGCGAGTATCCGAAAGAAAGGATACATGCCCTACAGCCAGGGCATAATGCTCGAAGACGGCAGAGATGTCGTAGAGCACTCATCTCTTATTCAAAGCCTAACTCTGGCCTCAGAACAGGCTTTGATATTCATCCCTGAGGTTGTCAGAGACAAGTGTGAGCAGATTGCTAGAGAAGTAATCAAACCATCACAGTCAAGACTACCAACCTCTTGAGGTGATTGCTACGGACCTGTAGCTTAGTTGGTGGAGCACCCGGCTCATAACCGGGCGGTCGTGGGTTCAAGTCCCTCCGGGTCCACTTATTTTCACTCGTTGTTCAGTGCGAAAACAAGGTCTTTAGAAATCCACCCGAAATTGTGAGAATCTTCACTAGCAGTTGGGTCTGGATTGTCCCCTTGTACGAATAATTTGTCTCCATCAATTCGTTTTACTCTCTTTACGCATACAACGCCTTTCTTTAGAGGGTGGTTGAATATTACAACCGATGACAAATCAATATCAGAATTATTGAACTCAGAGCAACTAATAATGTCGCCGTCACTGTATGTAGGCCACATTGAGTCGCCTTTGATTACTACTTTCATGAAGCGCGGATCCATGAGATTTCGCGGCCCTTTACTCCCCAGAACATAGAGTGGATTGCTTCGATAGCATCCATCAGTTCTTGAGCGTGCACTGCAGAAACCTCTACCTTACATGCAGAGCATAACTTTGCTGCATGCCAGAATGTGTCGTGAAGGTCAGGGTTTGCTTCTAGGTGCTGAGGCTTGAAGAAATCAGTCCATAGAACTAGTAATTCTTCCTTACACTTCTGAGCTTCTTCCTCTTTTATTGATGCATACCTTGACATTGTGTTCAAGTAGGACGCCATAGCCTGTCCATCTTCTGTGGAAGGGCATGATAGTGCCAACATTTTGTTGGTCATGGATTGAACTGCTTCGCCTGCTATTCTAGCACTTGCTGGGTCGTAAACACCGCATGGTCCGTCACAATGTGCTTCTGCTTCAATTACAATCTCGTCACTCATCAAATCCCTCTGATGTGCTGACGATATACAATAGGCATATCAACATGTGCCTTGATTCAGAATGCACCACTGTTGCCCTTTTACCTAAGGCAAGTCCCCAAAATGGTTATGAGGGTCGAGGGGGTGGGTCGTGTATAGGTGATACCATGAAGGCTCTACAACGCTCTTTCTTCCTACTCGCAATTTACATGGCGAGCATCCTTGTAATCGCAACACCGGCTGCTGCTCAAACAGTATCGGTTCCAGCGGTCGACCTTCAATGTCTTTCACCAAACCCTAGCGGGGCTGTTGATGTTCCTGTGTATCCAGGTGCTACATTAACTGGTTTCGCAAACTGTAAAGTTACCAACCCTAACGCATACGCTGAGAGAATCCAGATTCAAGTTACAGCAGATGGTCTAGTGGTTGCAGCCCCAGGTACCATCTCTCTGGGCCCAGGTGCAGAATCTGAATTCCAGACTACTGTCCGAGCAGACCAGAGGATGACCATGTCTGGCCGTAACCTAGAAGTTACAGCGACAGTCGTTGAAGCAAACGGAGTTCCACCTGCAAACACTGCAGAATCTAAGATTCAGATGATTATCAACATTCTTCAGTTTAGCCGCCTACAAGTAGAGGCTGAACAACCGTTCCTACAACTATCACCTAAGACCGACCACAATTTCGAGTTCAAGGTTTACAACCAGGGTAACTGGGCTGACAAGTTTGCTGTTGGCGTAACTGAGGAGTCTCGTGACAAGCTAGAGGACAAGGGATTCCAAATCTCCATCCCGCTTGTTTCTGTTGAGATCGAAAGTATGGCGGCACCTACTAAGGTTCGTGTTCTAGTTAGAACTCCTAAGAACCAAGGATGGACTGACGAATACCATACACTAGAGTTCACGGCTATTTCCGAGTTCTCTTGTAGATACGAGACTAGTGGATGTAATTCAATGGCACAGATGGTTACCATCTATGTCCGTGGTGTTTACCTCCCAGGCTTCGAACTGATTCCTTCTCTTGCTATGCTAGGTATGGCGGCTGCAGTAATTGCTAGACGCAACTTGGAAGAAGATGAAGAAGAATTGGATTGGCGAGAAGCGGCTCCCGGTCTTTAACGACTAGATTCCAAACGCTTGGAAAATGACTCCAGTAGGGGTTGTATTGATAACAAAGCACGTTACGTGAGTTATTGTAACCGAAGAGGTAATTTGTATGAGTGGACTTCTAGATAAGGCAAATAAATCTGTAGAATCGACTGATAATAAACTCGAAGAAGATGTCTCTGATGCGACTTTAGATATGTTCGGTAAAACTGACAGAATTGACCATAAAGTCAAGGCTGGAATGCAGATTTCAGGTGTGGTTTTACTATTGATCAGCATGTTCTTATTGGTACAAACTGGTTTTCTTTATGCGGAATTAACTGACTATCTACTCGCTATCTTTGTAATGCTATTGGGTTGGATAATTTACAATGGTTCAGATTACTTATCTACAGGTTTGTCTAATATGACTATGGTGATTACAGCGATTGGCTTTGTAGGACTATTTGCTGCCACTATAGTAGGTACTGTATTCATGAATGCAGGAGGTGGTGTCACAATTGCTTCTGTTGAATTAGATGGAGATGACAACGAAATAGATGTTTCATTTTTCGGGCCAGGTGGTATGAGTTACACTGTTGAAGTATTAGTTGATGGAACAGTTCAATATTCTTATGATGGTGAGATAAATATTGACCGTGATAGCCATTCAATACCAATCGATGAATTCTGGGCTGGCAATGCTATCGATATGAATGAGATAAGCGAGGTTACTTACGAGTTAAAAGTGACTTCAGAAGGTGGCGAAGAAAGTTTCACATTTGATAGTTTCATGAACCGTGAAGCAGATACAGGTTTTGCTAAAGTTACAGAGCTTTACACTTATGATTCTGGTGGAGAGAATAGAGAATATACTGGTATTTGGGTGGCAATGATTATTGGAATGGGCGAACCATCTGCTTCATTTGACTTCTCTGACAATTACTTTACAGGGACAACTCCAATGCCAATAGTTTCTGATTGGGATGCAACACTTACTGTGAAGAAAGGTAACAATGTTGTGTATCAATACTCAACCATTTATGCTGATGAAGGCCTTGTTACCGGTATGGTGCATAATGGGGCATCAACACCTTATGCAGGTGAGTTCTTTTTTGATTGGGTTCCAATGCCAGGTACTGATGGTGATAAATTAGCTAAAGATGACTTTTACTCCGGAGACGGTTGTTATACATTTGAAGTCCAGATAGTAAACCATCTTGGTGACACATACGTCGATTCCAGTTCAAAGATAGAGTTCTTTTGGGATTCGAACGAAGCCGGAGGAAACAGCCAGCCTGCTGAAGCATGCTGAGAATTTGTTGTTGATACAGATGTATCACTAAACAACCGTTTATATCTGCAACCTCGA
>ENA-ORDA01001815-ORDA01001815.1-marine-metagenome-genome-assembly--contig:-NODE-1815-length-17188-cov-5.451698_pt1 | contig 17188 bp, 17 predicted proteins | sample MGYA00237778_ERZ508506 | MGnify/ENA primary metagenome ERZ508506 (study PRJEB26177, sample SAMN06267891) | marine metagenome | isolation source: Monterey Bay, California, USA | place: Pacific...
CTTAACGATGATTGCCCACTACCCGTCAGTCAGTACTCTGCGACTATCGAAGTTATCAGTGACGGAGAAAATGCCTGCACTGTTAAATGGATAGGTTCATTTGAACCCAAAGGTGCACCGGAATGGTTAGCAACCAAGGCGGTTCGAAGCATTTACACCGGCGGCATCGCCCGGGCACGCAAGGAAACAGGAGGATAGCAACCTACCGAAAGATTGCTTCAGCGCGTCTCTAAAGGATGACTGCACCAATCCAGGTGAAGGACGCCCCTGCAGACAATCCGCCAGTTCGTCCAAAGGTGGCTCACAACTGTTCCTCAGCACCAGTGTTTTTGTATCACTCGTAAACACAGAAGAAACCTCCGTGTTTTAATCAGCCGATTTGTTTTCAACGGCCACTGGTTGACCCAGCAACGCGCGAACGTGATCAATAACAGAATCAGGTGCGGCGACCCAATTGAGCAACACCTAAGGACTTTGCCGCTCACGAACAACCGGGGCCAACTCCCCAGCCACGGGGACACTGTTTCAAGATAGCCTTTTGGCTCGGCTTTGCGGACCCAAGGGTTGTTGAAGGTCACCCGAGGCACCGTCACCAATAACGATCATCGGATTACCGGCCAAGCAATTTGGCCCATCCCAGATCACGCCATGAACAGCTCTACCCAGTGAATTGCGCGCATTCGGGAGTGTAAATTCCCGACAGCGAGTATCACTCGCCGCGTCACGAAGGCGCTTACTTTCCTCAAAGTTCATGTAATCTCTCACCTTTTCCGTCTTTCTAAGTTAGCATAATGGGACGATGGCCCACAGCAACTACTTGATCGCTAAATTTACCCTAACCTTGCTTGAATATTGGAAGAGTACCCCCATCTCGTCGTCATCAACCCAATGGAGCTTTATAAGTGACACTTCAACATATCGTCTGCCCGCATTGTTTTGTCACTAATAAGGTGCCGGAAGATCGCAGTTCAAAAATCGCTAAGTGTGGTAAGTGCGGTGATTCCCTGTTTACCGGCAAACCGATACCCGTCAATTCAGAGCAGTTCAAGAAGATGGTTGGCTATAACTCAATACCCGTCGTGGTTGATTTTTGGGCGGCATGGTGTGGACCCTGCAAATCATTTGCACCCGTGTTTGAGCAGGCTAGCCAACAATTGGAGCCTAAAATAAGATTTCTGAAATTAGACACGGAAGCATGTTCAGATATCGCTGCTTTATATCGTATTCAATCAATTCCAACTTTGATTGAATATCGGCATGGAAAGGCGCACACCCGTCAATCCGGCGCCTTGCCTCTTTCTCAATTACTGGTTTGGCTCGATAGTCGAGTAAGCTAGTTCGGCGACCAATGAAGGCTGGCCCTGCTGGGCGTCAAAAAACCTCAGCAAGGTGCAACAGCGTCGCATGCGATCATCAGACATACGATACAAACACTGCACTGGCGCGTTGCATCCATGCGGGTTAAGGTTGAGCCGTTTTGAATGTAGAGAGACGACTGTGCTTAACTTCCTTGATCTGCTGGCAATCGGTGCCTATTTTTTGATTTTGCTCTACATCGGTCTGCGCGTGATGCGAGCAGCCAAGAAAGATGAGGAGGTAGAGTCTTTTCTGGCTGCCGACAGAGATATGGGGTTAGCACAAACCACCGCGAGTACCGCCGCAACAGACCTTGGCGGCGGTTTCAGTATTGCGATGGGTGGTCTGGGTTTTACGCTCGGATTGTCTGCATCGTGGCTAGTGGCAATTTCTGCGCTCAGTGTCGTATTGGTATCATTCCTCATGGTACCCAAAGTTAAGCATTGGTCAGACAGGGTTCGCGGATTGACCACCGGAGATATATTCGAAGCACGATTTGACGCCCGCACCGGTACTGTCGCCGCCGTCGTGATCGCCATTGCTTGGTTCTCCTTTGTCGGCGGGCAAGTTATCGCAGGCGGCAAGTTGCTACAGGTCACGCTGGAACTTGATTTGACGCTGGCTATCATTCTGTCCGGCATCGTTATTTTAGCCTACACAACCATGGGTGGATTGAAGGCCGTCATCTATACCGATGTGTTTCAGATGATTGTTTTGCTTATTGGCATTCTGTTTCTGATGGTGCCTATCGGTTTCTATAAAATTGGTGGCTGGAACGCGATGGTCATCCACTTTGAAGCGAGTGATGCCACCCGATCAATGCTATCTTTTAGCGCTATCGGCTGGAAACAGTTAGTTGGGTGGTTCCTGGCAATCTTTCCAGTGTGGTTTATTTCTATCGCGGCAATGCAGCGCATCGTCGCTGCCAGGGATGAGAAAACCGCGAGCAGGGCTTTTCTATTAACCGGCGTACCTATTGAGTGGCCATTGTTCGCAATCGGTAGCACGCTCGTTGGCATGTTTGCTCGCATGTTGATGCCGGACCTTGCCGATGCGGAACTGGCAACGCCGATGATGATCATGACACTGCTACCGGCGGGCATCGCCGGCTTTGTCATCGCTGCTTACATCGCAGCTGTTATGTCTACCGCTGATTCTTGTCTGATTGGTCCGGTCGCTATTTTTACCAACGATATTTATCAAAAGCGAATTAACCCGGAAGCGACCAATATTCAACTCATGCGTGTCGCAAGGTTAGCCACTTTGGTGATGGGTAGTGTCGCAATACTGGTCGCTTACCTGATACCAAACGTACTTGACCTTATCTTGTACGCTTATACCTTTGGTGCGGCCGGACTGTTCTTCCCCATGCTGGGCCTGTTGTACTGGTCAAGAACCACGGCAGCCGGTGCATTCTGGAGCATTGTTCTGGGCGGCAGTTCGGCTGTTGTCTGGACCGTCATGGGCGAACCATGGGGGTTTGCCGCATCTTACCTCGGATGGGTTGTTAGTCTCCCAACGCTGGTGGTGATTTCGCTATTAACCACACACTCCGCGGAGGAAGACCTGCATATGTTTCAGTCTTGAATTGACATGACAGCGAATAAATTCAATTCTTTTCTTCAAAGTAGATACGCATTAACCGTCAGGATTATTCAAATTCCTAATGCCAGACCGCCAGGCCGTCGCTCCGCGCTGACCCAATGTATCTAGCTTCATACCTTTAATTGGGTCTTTGCCCTGCAAGTACAAATCCAGATATTCCATTTGATCGATACCCCAGAACAATTGATCGTCGATCAACATGGTTGGCACACCAAACACATCTTTTTCAATCGCTGTATCCGTATTCGCGCGCAGCGCTTGTTTCACTGCCTGCGCTTTACTGTCAGCAACTAACCTCGCACCGTCCAAATTCGCCGCATCCAATGCGCGCACAATTTCATCATCATTCCCCAAGTCACCTCCCTGCTCCCACCCAAGGGAGTAGAGGCACTCAATCACCCGCGCCTGATCGCTTCCGGCAACCTCAAGAGTCGACACTCGCAAGCTGGTTAGAGGGTTAAAAGGATGATGTTTCGGACCCTTGTAGGTAATGCCATTGAGCTTCGCATAACGCATACACTGTTTTGCTGTGTGACGGGCTTTCGAGGGTATTTCAGCAGGCCCTAGCTGGCCCCAGTGATTGAGTAGACCTGCAAACACCACTGGATAATATTCCAGCGTCACTCCATGCTTCTCACACATTGCGGGGAGTTTGAGCGCGACAAAAAAAGCATAGGGCGAAATAAAATCAAAATAAAAGCGTAATGTTTTGTCATCCATCGTCCAATCCGTCCTGCCCGAGATTCAATCGTCGAGTGATGATCCTGATATATCGAGTTAGTAGCAAGTCCGATCTGCTAATCACAATGCATGCAAGCTGGCCGGGTACTGACAGCATTAGCGGCGTTTACAGACGCAACGCAACTAATCCGTGATTGCGCCATAAATAATGTTTTTCAACTGTCCACGAAAATTAAAACTGGTTGAAGGCATAATCTGGGTCATAAAGATCACACTCATATCCTCTATGGGATCTACCCAGAAGATTGTTGAAGCGGCACCACCCCAATAGAAATCCTGCGTACTGACACTTGCGGCTTCACGCTGTCCCATCGTAACAGCAAAACCCAAGCCAAAACCAATACCCTCATAGGCAGTTTCAGAGAACGAACCGATCGACAAGTCTGTCAGGTCGCTATTACCTTTCAGGTGATTCTGACGCATGAGTCTTAGAGTTCGAGAACCGATGATATGCTTACCGCCGTATGCGCCTCCGCACCTCAGCATCTCCGTGAACTTCGCATAATCGGCCATGGTCCCGACCAGACCGCCACCACCAGAGAGAAAAGTATTTGGTTCAAGGTAAGCGCTGGTCAGAGGGTCATCAAGCAGTTGTAGCGTTTTGTCTTTACGCCTAGTGTAGTTGGCGGCGAAACGTTCGTGGCTATCCTTGGCGACATAAAATCCTGTATCGATCATGTCCAGCGGCTGAAAAATATGCTCTGCCAGATAATCGTCCAGCTTCTGACCCGATATTATCTCCACCAGCCCGCCACAAACATCCGTAGACAGGGAATAAAGCCATTGCTCGCCCGGATCAAAACGCAAAGGTACTTTTGCCAGGCTATCCAGAAAGGAAGTCAGAGTTTGACCGTTTTGCCTTGTCACACCGTGCTCACGATACGCCTTATCAACTTCATTACGATCACCGCCGTAGGTGATACCGCCGGTATGACTCAAAATGTGCTTCATTGTCATCGGGCTTCTCGGCGGTCGCGTCACCATATCGGCACCGCTGCCTGAAACCCAGACCTCGTGGTTCTTCCATGAGGGAATGAATCTGTGGACCGGATCATTCAGCTGAAAGTAACCCTTTTCGAATAATTGCATCAAGGCCACAGACACAACGGGCTTGGTCATCGAATACAGGCGAAAGATCGTGTCATCCGTCATCGGTGCTGCTCGTTCAGCATCTTTCATTCCGAAGGATCTAAAATAGCCCGTATGGCCATGGCGATTCACATACACCTGACAGCCAGCAATCTTGCCAGGCTCGATATAATTTTTGTTTATATGTTCAGTAATCCATTCAAGTTTGCCCGCATCAAGACCCGCCTGTTCCGGCGCAACCTTCGTTAAGTTTTTTGTCACATTCATCTAGATTTCCTTTTGCTATTATTCACGCACGTTGGGTAGCCCGCAGAGCAATCAAATGATTTTTGCAATTCGACCCAGCGCGACCTCAAGTACATCAGCTGGCTGCGTTAGGCTCATACGTACATACCCTTTTGTGTTGTCACCAAACCCGGCGCCGGGAATCAACGACACGCCCGCAGCTTCGAGCATTCTTTGAGCAAAGCTCGCGCCGTCGTCCGCTACCTGACTGGTGTCCACCATCACAAACATCCCTGCTTTGGGTTGATAACAACTCAGCCCATTCATACGGTCGATAGCATTGACAACATAATCGCGGCGTTCACGATACTCGCGTCGCATATTAAGAATATGGGGCGCGTTAAAAGAAAGCGCGAATGCCGCCGCATCCTGAATAAATTGGCTACAACCAAAAAAGGTTGCGCCACAATATGCATGCAATGCGGTGGTCATCTCCTCCGATGCAACTGCCCAACCGATTCGCCAACCACTCATTGCATGTGATTTTGAAAGACTATCTATCACGATGACATTCTCAAGATTCTCCGCTGCCAGCAGCAACGACACATGGTCTTCTTCGTAGGTAAACAGGGAATAAACTTCGTCGCAAATCAACCACAAATCCATCTCTCGTGTCACAGCAGCAAGTTCAGCTAACGCTGCTTTTGTCATCACATTACCGGCAGGATTCCCTGGCGTATTGATTAAAATAGCGCGAGTAGCAGGCGTCACAGCCTGTCTAATACTTTCAATATCAAGCACAAAGTCATTTTCAACATCCAGCGGGACTGAGATCAATTTTGCGCCGATTCCCTGCAGAATGCTGTGGTAGCCAATATACATCGGTTCTGGAATTATTATCTCGTCGCCTGGACTCAGAATGCAGTTCATGACACCTGTGAGTGCCGCTGTTCCACCAGGAAAAATAGTAAAGTTTTCCGGCAGAAAAGGTCTTTTTTCAACGCTCGTTTCGAGCTCGGCGAGCGCCTGAAGAAATGAAGGCTCGCCACCAGCCGGGGAATAATGCGTCCGATGCTGATGAACCTGTTGAACTAACTTATCGGTAATTTCCCGCGGCGTAGGGAAATCAGGGTCACCAAGACTCAGCATGATGATATCTTCACCCGCTGCGGCTCGTCGCTGGGCCTCGGTATGAACGCCCCAGACATCGCTCGTCTGAACGTTGAGCCTATTCGTTAAGTCACTGTAACGCAGCCCCATTAATCTGTTCCTTTGATATCATTCCTACCCAGCACTTTAACGAGTGTTTTATCTAACGAGGTCAAGGTAATGCCAAGTTCACTCAGTGCCGGTTGAATATCCACATCATCATCATGGTCAAGTACACCAAGCATGGCGCGGGTGACCGGCGGATTCGAACTGGTTTTTTCCAAGACCCAAGCCAGCGCCATCATTAAAAACATGGGGACGGAAACCACGCGGGGATGGGTACCCGTGATAGCAGCGGCTCTGAGCGTGAGCTCTTTCCTCGTCAGGGATTCTTCACCGGCAAGGTCGAGCATCACACAATCAGGCGTGCGACGAGGTTTCGTCTCTACCTGATCGTGGCTTATTCTGCTGATCATGGCGTTGACAACATCCCCGGCGTATATCGGTTGCTCAAGACTATCTCCTCGCAACACGAAACATGTTCCCTTACGAACGCGTTTAGCCAAGGCGCCGGACGCGTAGTCTCCCTCACCCAGCACCATCGGCACTCTGATAATCGAGACCGATACTGGCGCTGCCGCTAGAATCTCCTCAGCCATTGCTCTGGATGCTAAGCAAGGATTTGTCGAATTCCTGTCGATACCCAGCAGACTAAGGTAGATGATTTTTTGCAGGCCGGTCTCATCCGGCGACTGATCTCCACCGCCAGCTAGGGCAAGCATATCAACCAGGGCTTGACTCGTGGCCTCATGCGCTTGGTAAAAAGTATTGGACCTGCTTTCTTTAATAATGCCGACAAGGTGAATCAGCACATTGACACCTTGGGTAGCCGCAGCTAGTGCTTTAGCATCGGCATAATCGACGACCAGACAGGAAACGCTGTCTGCATACACTTCCCTAACACTACGCGCGGCTGATTCTGATCGGACCAGAGCAAGCACTTTGTGGTCCTGATGGATCTCATCGATGAGGCGCATGCCGAGGTGACCATTGGCACCTGTAATCGCTATTTTCATAAACAGTCAGCTACTTTTGTCAGCCGGTACGGCTGCGCTTGAGGTGAGATGATACATCCAGTAACCGTCCGGGATATCGAGCACCGGTTTTCCCGGTCTGACTTTTGCGAGTCGACTGTTCCACCCCGCATTCATCTCTGGACCCGGATCAAGTAGGCGTAGATTCACTGGATATATCTTTGTTTTGATTCTAATTCTGCCTCTGGGGTCAGACGCAACATAACTAGACCAAAGCTTGCCGTCGCAATTCATACAACCGATATAAAGTTTTGGACCATCATTGAAACAGTTCAACTTGATCGAGTGGGGAAAATTTGGCCTCGTTTCCAGATCGCAGAGCCCTGCATCTGCGACAAAACTCCAATCCTCGACAACGCTTCCAACAACCTCACCATCGAGCACACCACCCGGTATTCTCTCAAGAAAGCGCGGACCACTACTACAGGAACCAAAACCCAATAATATTGGCAACACCAGCAAGACAAGCATACTCAACTTATTTTTCATTAGATTTCACTCCGTCGCTTTTTTATGACAGCATCAAACTCTGAATCCTGAATTAATTCAAGTATCCTGCTGAGATGGACAAGCTTTCTTTACCAAACGCGCTTTCGGCCGCCAGGCTGTTACTGGCACCGCTCGTAGCCGCGAGCCTTCTTGAAGGATACGCCACAGTAGCATTGGCACTATTTCTAGTTGCCATTGCGACCGATCTGGCTGATGGCTACCTGGCAAGAACCTGGGATCAAACCTCTGCGTTCGGCGGTTTGTTGGATCACTCTAGTGATGCCGTGTTTATTGCAACCACACTGGCGGTTTTATCTCTGCAACAATATGTTAACTGGTTACTGGCGCCACTGGTGCTCATCTCCTTCGCCCAGTATGCAATCGATTCTAGGGTCCTCGAGGGCCACCCGTTGCGCGGGAGTCAAATCGGACGATACAACGGTCTTGCGTACTTTTTACTTGCAGGCTTTCCAATCATCCAAGAAGGGCTTGATTTTAGACCGATACCTTACGACTGGGTTCAGTGGCTTGCCTGGCTTCTTGTCGCCACCACTCTACTTTCGATGGCCAATCGGCTCGTCGCATATCTTCGATTAAGATCAAATATTTCCGAGTAATCAGCGAAATTCAGTTCTCCGCAACACACCATTGTTAGCGACTGCTTTGCGCTACAGCATTCTCCGACCTATCGTCTTCGTTAAACAACTCTGCATTGGCTTTCGGCAGCAACACAACGCCTATGACAGCATTAAACAAGACAAAGAAGGTGTGCATCACGAGTGAAAAGGCACCGACCTCGGGAAAGGCAGGAAATAATACGGTCCAAAGCAGCAAAGCGCCGGCATGAAACGGAAGAGGTAGCGCAGCAGCCAAAAATATCACCGGTAAAAATGCCAGCATCTGACCGAGGTTCACGTCCACCCGGAACAGCTCTAATGCAAAGGTGTATACAAAAACTGCAAACAACAGGTTCGGCGCCTTAAATAGCAAAATATACAGATAATCAATGGGGCGCGCTTGACGGAATGCGTGGAATATCGGTTTGTCACGCAATGTCGATCGTGGAAAAATTTTTCCCTGAAAATAGAGCATGTGGAAAGGGATATAAGCAAGCGCAACAGTAAACACACTTACCATAATATTGAGTAGCGGCAGTGAACTGGAGGCTTCTACGACTAGCTCAGTGTAGAGCAAGACGCCAATTGCCGAGAACAATAGCAGTTGATAAATTTCAACGATCCCCAGCAAAATCATGCTTGAAACGGCTTGCCAAACCGGTACGTCATAGCGCCTAAGCAAGTAAAGAGACATGGCGCCTTTACCTACCTGCTCGTTTAACAAAGAGAGAATGTAGGCACTGCCCCGGATGGGTAAAATGTTCGTGAACCGAATATCGGGCGTATTAAACCACTTAATAACCCGCCAGGTTGCATGCGAGTCAACCAGGAAAAAGAAAATAGAATAGGGAATCATCAGGGAAAGCCACATCACCCAGTCTGCCTCTTGAAAAAACACGGTGAGGTAAGCAATTGGGGTGAGGTCAACTCGCATGGCGGCTGCCTCGACCCGACCATAGACCAAATAAAAACAACCAAACGCAAGCACCCAGGTAATCAGTTTAAAAAGATAAGATCGCGTTTTACTTGCTGGGCCTGTCTCCTCTTGAGACATATCCGCTTGGTCCTCACTTGCCATATTAAGCTTGCTCCTGATGTTCGAGTGATTATTTAACGTTCATGTTAAAATGAACCGGGGTGATAGTACACCTACAGTACTCCCTATCTTTTCAGCGATGGCATTTTTCCAGGGCACCTTTCTATAGTGCAGGTTCTTAGTTTAGGGACAGTCAAATGGTGACAAAACTTTTTAAGGCAATACTTGGGATCACAGGGGTGATGATCATTTCCGTATCCGCATTCTTTTTCTACATGCGCTATCACGATGGACCCATGGCAATTATCACCGGTGGGCCGTTTCAGAGCGGCACAATCGTTGCGGAGGGTAAAGGCAATACGCTTGATATTTCAGCGCTTAAAGACAGGTCAACAATAGAGTTTCAATCAGGAGCGCCACCTCGGTCAAGAACCGTATGGCTTGCTGTTCACGACAGCCGCCTTTTTATTGCCAGCGCCTATATGAATGAAAACTATGCAAAGATCTGGAAGCAATGGCCACATCAAATCAAGGATAACAATAAAATATTGCTCAGAATCGACGACAACATCTACCAACGTCAACTGATCCGAACTTATGATCCAGAAATTACAAGTGCTGCTGGCCTTGAAACTGAAAGAAAGTATGGTTTGAAAATTGTGCCCGAAGATGTCAAACAAGAACACGTTTGGCTATACGAAGTGGTTGCAAGAGATCAGGGCAACCCAGTGTGAACCTAACCTCGGCAGCTGCCAGCTTGTTGTCGGAGCCAGATGAACCGAAGTCGCCAATCAGTGTGATTAGCTGAATTTGGAGGGCAATGTCCCAAAGGTGCATTCAGCGACCGAAACGCCGTTCTCTTTGCTGATAAATTCTGACTGCCCGCCAAAAATCAATCATTCTGAACGCTGGCCAATAGACCTCGGTAAAATACAATTCAGAATACGCGCTTTGCCATAATAGAAATCCCGACAGCCGCTCCTCTCCTGAGGTTCTGATAATCAAATCCGGGTCAGGAATACCATCAGTGTAGAGATATTTAGCAAACGTGTTTTCATCAATAGCATCAACATCAAGCTTGCCATCTTTTACCTCATTCGCGACGGTTTTTACTGCGTCAACAATCTCCGCACGTCCACCATAGCTAATCGCAATATTGAGCTGAAAACGATCGTGATCTTCCGTCAGCTTCTCAACCGCATCGATTTCCTTATTCATTTCAGGCGACAAATCTGATCGACGACCAATCACGCGTACTTTTACCCGTTCACTTTTGATCACGGGATCCACCTGAAATTCCCGAAGCTTCCTCATGATGAGATCCATCAGATAATCTACTTCTTCGGGGCTTCGAGAATAATTCTCGACCGAAAAACCATACAGCGTGATGATTTTAATCTCCAAACGCCAACACCAACGCAGGAATTCTTCAAGTTTGTCAGACCCGGCAGTATGACCCTCGCTGGTATCCGAGAGTCCCTTGCTTTTGGCAAAACGCCGATTTCCATCAACGATCAGTCCAATATGATGAGGTTTGGGCCCATCATGTATCTGGCGCCAAAGAACTCGCTCATAGAGCGTATAAAAAATACCCGGTATATCCATTGAAAGCTGCAAAAGTGATCTCGCGGGGGATTATTCCAGACCTGAAGCAAACCGCAAGGTCTTAGTCCATGATATCTCTACGAAGGGCATTTTTTGCTTACCTCAAGTCCAATCCTAGCCTCGATTTTACGTTTGACAAATAAGTGATCTCTAGCGCTCGTAAATGGCACCTCTCATGTGGCTTTTTCGTTATGATACTGTTGATCCAATTTGACGACATTTGATTGATGACAGCACTTTGCAAGATTGCCGCGCCACTGCTTGTGGTGAGTATGCTCTGCTTGTCAGCCTGCTCTGAAGCACCAGACGGGAAAGACGAGATCCTCGCAAATCTATACGAAAGAAGAGCGCTTGGATTTGAGCCTTGCGAGCGCGCGAGCACAACGCAGGCAGCGAGTCTTGTTTCAGAGAGTCGCTGCATGATATTCGAGCGACCAGAAAACCCTGATCTGGCAGACGGTCGTCAGATACCGCTGCAAGTCATGGTCATTCCCTCACTGCAGTCCAACCCCGTGCTGGATCCCCTAGTCATCCTTGCAGGGGGACCCGGTCAAGCAGCCACAGAGTTGGCGAACCTCGGCCTCATTTTCAACAAGATTCGGCAAGCCCGCGATATTCTTCTGCTAGACCAACGAGGGACCGGCAAGCTTAGCCCGATGCGTTGCGCAGAGGACCCTGAGAAGCTGACCGATCTATCCACCCGGAATTTGCTAAAACTACAAACCGAAGCGCTCGATACTTGCCTTTCCAAAATGGAAGCAGACCCTCGATTCTATACAACCGACATTGCGATTCAGGATCTTGAAGCACTTCGAATGTATCTGGGCTACAAGCAACTGAACCTGTGGGGCGGATCCTATGGTACCCGGGTTGCTTTGGCGTTTCTAAAGGCTTACCCAAAATCAGTACGTACGATAATACTCGACGGCGTTGCGCCAGCCGCTATCACGTTACCTCTTCATATAGAACGTGACGCAAGCAGAGCGCTTGAGAGAGTATTTGAAGCCTGCGATGCCGAACCCTCATGTTCTAATCATTACCCGAACCTGCGAATGCATTTCGACGACTTGAGCGCGAGATTCGAAAAGCCGCAAATAATATCGGTTACAGATCCCGTCACAGGACAAAAGCTAACCCTTTCAGCAGATATCGACTGGCTCCATGCTGCTTTACGATCGCCACTGTACGGTCGCATGACCCAACGTCTGATGCCATTTATTATTGAACAGGCATATGCAGGTCACTACGCGCCGCTACTTTCTGTTTCTGCCCTCGATGGCGGTATCAACTCGGCGATGTTTCTCTCTGTCATTTGTAGCGAAGACGTCGCCCGTATCAGTCAGGCAAATTTTGACCAAGCGCAAGCTCAACCCTACATACTAAAATCGCGACAACTCAACATCCCGATTATCGAGGCCTGTAAGATATGGCCATCACGGGCGTTACCCGCGTCCTATTTTGAACCCGTGGTGTCGGACAAACCTGTGCTCGTTTTCTCGGGTGCCTCAGACCCCGTTACACCCCCATCATGGGGTGACTCAATCTTGCCTGGACTTGTCAATGCACAACATTTTGTCGTCGAGGGGTTTGCACACAACACACTGGGGACGCGTTGCACGGTTGGAATGATTACCGACTTCGTAGACACGGCGAATTTTGCGGCGCTTGATTCTAGCTGCTTATCGAACATCAAACGTCGACCTTTTTTCATCGGCACAGGGGGTAGTCAGCGTCATGATTGAAGTTGATGGTCTGCGCAAGCGCTTTAAACAGGTTCGAGCCATTGATGGTGTCTCCTTTAGCGCCCGCGATGGCGCAATAACCGGTTTACTGGGTCACAACGGCGCGGGTAAATCCACTTCTCTGCGAATCCTCTACGGTTTGCTTACAGCAGATAGCGGCAGCGCCTTAGTTGATGGCATTAACGTAATGAATGAGCCTCAGAAGGCGCAGAAAAATATTGGCGTCATGACCGACGCACATGGTCTATATCCAAGACTGACTGCCCGAGAACATATCGAATACTTTGCGCAGTTACGCAAGTTAGACAAAAGCATCATAGATAAACGTACAGAACTGCTTATTGAGCAACTTGCCATGGAAGAAATCGCAGATCGACGGGCCGAGGGCTACTCACAGGGTGAGAAAATGAAAGTCTGCCTTGCCCGATCACTAATTCACAACCCGCAAAACATTATCATGGATGAGCCCACCAACGGTCTCGATGTCATGACTACGCGAAGCGTCCGCACAATATTACAAACACTAAAAGACCAGAATAAATGTATCTTATTGTCTTCTCACATTATGCAGGAGATCAGCGCACTTTGTGATGAGGTTATTGTGATATCCGAAGGTAAGGTCCTGATGCAGGGCAGTCTCGATGCACTGTTGAGAAGCACCGGAGAATCCGACCTTGAAGAGGCATTTATGTCGATCACGAGGGCAAGCCGGTGAGCATTTGGCTTGTCATCACGAGAAAAGAATTGTTGGATGCCATTCGGGATCGTCGCGCGCTCATGGCGTTACTGTTATTTCCAGTGATTGGCCCTTTTGTCATCTATTTTATGTTCAATACCATCGTCGACATCGCTGAGGAAGCGAAAGACCTGACCCTACCTATCGTCGGTGCAGAATATGCACCGGACCTCGTTGATTTCCTTGAACAAAGTGGCATTAAGTTAACACCGATAGTGAACGAATATGAGACGTCAAGTGAAGCGCGTAATTCAAAGCCCTACATATATCCTGCTCGCCTGTTGGCGGACATCCGTGAAAAGATCGAGAACCGAACCTATGACTTCGTTCTGCTGATACCGCCGGACTTCAGCATTCGACTCGGAGAATCGAAAACCGTCAACCTCGAACTCTTTCACGAGAGCTCACGTGCAACAGCGCAAGCCAAGATGGGCAGGGTTCAGCAAACGATCTCAGCATGGCACCAAGAAACAGCCTCGCTTAGACTGATGGCCCGCGGAATCAGCCCGACGATCGCAAGGCCTGTGAGCATCGAGAAAATAGATGTCGCTAGCCCCCAAGCAAGAGCCCAAAGAATTCTCGGTATGATTCCATTTTTTATCATCGTTGCGGCATTTGTCTGTGGTATGGGCATCGCGGTAGATGCCACCGCGGGCGAGCGCGAACGCAAATCGCTGGAGCCACTACTCGTCAACCCGATTCAGCGAACCAGTATCGTCGTTGGGAAATGGATGGCGGCGGCAACATTTTCTGGGTTAGGGTTGCTACTGGTGATGGTACTTAACCTGCTAGCGCTCAACCAGGTACCCCTCGAACAGTTGGGTCTTAGTTTTTCGATCAGCGCAACGGAGATCATTGGTATCGTCATGATCACGCTGCCTTTGGCGTTTTTTGCCACGGCACTTCAACTATTTGTTGGTATTTTTGCTAAGTCTTTCAAGGATGCGCAAGCCTATCTTTCCGTGATTTCGATGCTGCCAATGGCACCCTTATTCTTCAACATTTTCAATACGGTCGATCGAGAATTGTGGATGAGTCTGGTGCCGATGCTTGGTCAGCACATGTTGTTAGCCGATGTGGTAGCAGGGAAAAATCCGCCACTTTTTGATTTCGCGGTCGCGGCGGTCAGTGTTGTGTTGTTTTCGCTCGTATTTATCTATGGTGCAACGCTTGTTTTCAAGCGCGAACGCATTATCTTCTCCTGAGCGTAGGTCGATCGAGCATAAAGAGACCCCTCGCTTGCGGCAATTGACTTTATCGTCTCGCCTGTTACTGTCTCGTTTTTCTCACCTCCGTCGTCAGCCGGGGAAGCGTCAGTGCCAGGCTCGCATAATTTTGATGCAGGATTAACAATATGAACACAAAGACCAGTGCATTTTGGATGCCTTTTACCGCAAATCGAAAATTTGCGTCACAACCAAAAATGATCGAGGGTGGTGAAGGTATGTATTACACCACTGAGGACGGCCGGCAAATCATTGATGGAACAGCAGGTCTCTGGTGTTGCAACGCGGGTCATAGCAGACCCGAAATTGTTGAGGCGGTTTCCAGCCAAATCAAAAAACTCGACTACGCACCCTCGTTTCAGCTGGGACATCCTAAGGCATTCGAACTCGCTGAACGTTTGGTAGCGCTTAGCCCAGCCACACTCGACCACGTTTTCTTTACCAATTCAGGATCAGAGTCGGTAGACACGGCACTAAAAATTGCTCTGGCTTATCAACAGCTCCGAGGTAAGGGTCAAAAACAGCGACTGATCGGTCGTGAAAAGGGTTATCACGGCACAGGGTTTGGCGGAATATCTGTCGGTGGCCTTGGCAACAACAAGCGATTCTTCGGTACGGCACTAGCGACAGATCATCTGCCTCATACACTCAATTCGGAAAACGCATTCAGCCGGGGTCTACCAGAGGCAAACAAAAATCAACTGGCGGAACTCGAAGCGATCGTTGCACTGCATGATGCCTCCACTATTGCAGCCGTCATCGTTGAACCTGTCGTGGGCTCAGCGGGAGTCATCGTGCCGCCTAAAGGTTATCTCAAGAAGCTCAGAGAGCTGTGCACAGCGCACGATATATTGCTCATTTTTGACGAAGTGATCACTGCTTTTGGCCGTATTGGCTCCGCGTTTGCTGCTCAGGAGTTTGAGGTTTTACCAGATATCATTACCACAGCCAAGGCGCTAACGAGCGGGGTCATTCCGATGGGAGCGGTGTTTGTATCCGACGAAATTCATGAGACTTTCATGAAAGGCCCCGAAAACGCCATTGAACTATTTCACGGTTATACCTACTCTGGACATCCAGTCGCCGCGGCCGCGGCGCTAGCGTGTCTTGATATCTACGAGAAAGAAAAGCTATTCGAGCACTCGAAGGCAATAAGCACACATTTTGAAGACGCAGCGCATGGCCTCGCTAACTGTGCGAATGTAAAAGATGTACGCAACTATGGCCTTATGGCGGCGATAGAACTCAACAGCGGTCCCTCGGGGGTCGGTACGCGCGCGTTTGATGTTTTCAACAAATGTTTCTTTGAGAAAGACATTTTGGTTAGGGTGACTGGCGATGTCATCGCGCTGTCGCCACCGCTGATCGCGTCCGAGCAAGAGATTACCCAATTGTTTAATCGGCTAGCCGAAGCGATCAACGAGACGGCTTAGCCATTCTCAACGGTCAGGTTAAAAGCCGCCGGGTCGCCAATTTCCATGGAAACCCAGTGGCACTCGATGGTCAAGGAACGCGCGCGCTATCGGTCCAGCTGAAATGTTCTGTGCATCCAAAATCGCTAGCTGGCTTTTATCTGTATTTGCATCATAGACGTTGGCCATCAAATAACCTTCGCCTTCAGGACTTTGCTCGTTTTTATGCACAAAAATGGCTTCACCCGTGCTCATTGATGGTCCAAAGTCATAACGCGCTCGTTTGCCAGTGGCGTGATCCACAGAAGCAATGGCACTAAGTTGGGCCCCCTCACCGGTATTTTCGCCTTCACACAACATGTACCCGTGACGATAATCATGACAGGCAAATCGTTCATCCAGTCGGCCAAATTCGCAAGCCATGTCGTCAAGCTGCTCAGTTTTGTAATCGTCTGTATTTGCGGAGAGATCAAACGTCCAGCGGGTCAGTTTTGCGGTCGTATCCTTGGCGTTTGTTGGTGAACCATCGGCATTTGGAAACAACGGCGCAACTTCGTACTCAGACACATCACAGGTAATCACCTCCCCTTGATTGAACGAGTTCATGGGGTGAAAGACGTATCCCGGCTCACCCTGAAACCAACGAATATCTTCCACCTTGCCTGCCCTTGGCATCACGCCAACAAAGGTGCCCTTTTCAGGCTCCCAGGCATAGGCCGGCAACCCTGTCATTGCCCGGTCGAGGGAACCAGTCAGCGGCATTATCGGAAACAGCACGTAATCTTTCGTCACCATGAAGTCATGCACCATTGAGGCATAAGGTGCCTCAAAGAATTGAGAATCCGTTAACACACCATGTTTATTCACAACATGATAAGACATCTTGTTTGACAGCATGCCGTCAGCGCTATAAGCGAAAAAAACCATTTCGCCGGTCACGGGGTCAACTTTTGGATGAGCCGTCATCGGCCCCACTAGCTTGTCATCAAATTTCCAAGCGCCCCTTGATGCCAATGTCTTTGGATCCAATTCGAAAGGTGCATGGCCTTCCTCGAGAGCCAGCAAC
>ENA-ORDA01001816-ORDA01001816.1-marine-metagenome-genome-assembly--contig:-NODE-1816-length-17188-cov-3.109345_pt1 | contig 17188 bp, 19 predicted proteins | sample MGYA00237778_ERZ508506 | MGnify/ENA primary metagenome ERZ508506 (study PRJEB26177, sample SAMN06267891) | marine metagenome | isolation source: Monterey Bay, California, USA | place: Pacific...
AAATGCAGCCGGGCAAGTCCAAGCCCCAGTAGCCGCAACAGGCGATGCTTCAGCCGGACCTAGGTTTGTAAAACTAGTTGCTTCTTCCGATGCACAGAATTTAGTTGGGGGCGAGAGTGGCTTCGGTGGAGGAGAAGCCGCAAGAACTGTTGCTCTCATAGGAGATGTTTCTAAAGATCCTAAAACAGGAATGCAAGCTTTAGACGATAGGACTCTTAACATAGGTTTAGCTTTAGTTCCTGGGATTCAAACTCAGCAAGTACAAAACGAACTAATACTTTTAGCTGAAAGAACACAAGATTTCTTAGCTTTAGTTTCTCCTCCTTACGCAGTGGGAACAGTCCAGGATGCTATTGACTGGACTAACGGATGGGCCGCGACTACAGGGTCTAGAACAGCAGCAATAAATAGTTCTTATGCGGCTGTCCACTGGCCTTGGGTAAAAGTTTTTAGTACCTTCGATGGTATAGACAGGTTCTTTGATCCTTCTATTTACGCTGCCAGACAAATGGCCTTTACAGATGCTGTTTCTGATAGCTGGTTCGCCCCTGCTGGCTTTCGTAGAGGAAGACTAACCAAACCTACAGAGGTGGAAGTAAAACTCAACCAGGGGGATAGAGACAGCCTTTACAGCGGAGGCAATGTTGTCAACCCCATTGTTTCTTTCCCTCAGCAAGGAATTACAATCTTCGGCCAAAGAACTACTCAAAGAGAACCTACTGCTCTAGATAGGATTAATGTTCGTAGGTTGATGATTTACATTAGAAAAATTATCCTCTTATCTACACAAAGATTTGTGTTCGAGCCAAACGACGAGTTTACTTGGGCACAGATTGAAGGAGTGGTTAACCCCTTCCTTGACGATATAAAAAGAAGACGGGGAATTACAGAGTTCCGGGTCATTTGCGATGAGACTACTAACACACCTCTTCGCGTTGACCGAAACGAACTCTGGACAAAAGTTCTTCTCAAGCCCACGAAGACCGCTGAGGTCATTGTGTTTGAGATCAACCTAACCAATCAGTCCGCTGATCTAGGAACCCTCTAAGGAAATAATTAATGGCAACATCATATTACAAGACAAAATACGGTAGAGATTTCACTCCAGGCCAGGGGCTTCCTACCGTCTCGACTGACCTGGATTCAGTACGGGCGTATCAGTTTGAGGTTCACCTCTTTGGCCTACCTCAAGACATCACAAACGTCCCTGATCTAACTCTAGCAGCTAAGAAAGTTGGTGGATTAGAGATGCGGAACGAGGCTATCGTGGTTGATCGTGTCAACGACAAGGTTCACTACCCAGGCAAGACCACTCCAGGTGAGCTTACTATCGACTTCGATAACCTTTACCTTCGTGAGACTGCCTCCGACCTCTACCGCTACTTCCGTCACACTTACGACCCGATGACGGGTGAGATGACGAAGAGTAGTCAGCCTGGGGGAGGTGCTGGGAACACATTCAAGGCAGACAAGCTTGAGATTGTTCAGTTAGATAACACTCTAACTCCTCACTCAACCATAGAGCTTTACGGAGTCTACCCCACTTCATGGCAAGCTGCGGAATTCAACTACGCTACTAACGATTTCCACATGCTTACGGTGAACTTCAAGTACGACTTCATGAACGTCTACAACTACACAAACCCAACTCAGTGATAAACAATTAGGTTTTTAGCCCCGTCCTTACCTGTGTGGGCGGGGCTATTTTTATTCATCTATAATAAGACATGGATTACTTTTCAGAATTATTAGAAAGCTACAACCAGCTAAAAAAGCGGACGTATAAGATCACTTACATTAGTGAGAATTATACTCCCGAGCAATTGAACGCATTTCCAGAAATTGACGCGGCGATCCAAGCTGCGGGAGCAGGGAATTCTCAAACAGGTTTAGGTAAAAACAGTAACATTGATATCTCCCCTGCATCGGATAAGCCAGGGTATATTACTATATCAGGTTCTAATTTGGGAAGAAAAAACTTTAACGTCTCCAATTACACAAACAAAATTAATCCAAACCAAAAACACGCCGGTAGTTACTCTAAAAAGCTTTTGGGTGCTTGGGCTCCTGCTACGGGTGAAGACGGTGAAGAAGCGAGTTTAAGTCCAGAAGAAATTGAAAAAAAGCGAGCAAGTGACGCTCAAGTAGCTGAAAACGAAAAGAACAAAACTGTCGAAGGGAGCTTAGATGACCCGGAATACGTTGACGTAATCCCTAAAGCAAAAGGGATTCTAAATCGTCTAATGTCTTTGGCTAGAGAGGGAGTTTTAGGTGACATTACTGAGGCTCAAGTTTCGGGAACTTACTTTGTAAAAGGAGTCTCCCCAAATTCTACAGGTATTTTAGCTAAAATTATGTCTGCTGAAGTTCGGACTGTAGATGAAGATGGTTTATCTACTGAAGGCAAGATGAGTCCTTCTATGGCTGCTAAGATTCTAGATAACTTCGAAGCCATAGCTACGTTCGCATCTCTTCCTGAGAAAGAAAAAGCAGAAGCTTGCGAGGACGTAAAGCGTCAAATGGGTTTCTACAAAAATCAACTTGTTCTTTTTGGAAACGATGCATCAGAATTGCTTGTCGTTGGATCAAACAAATCACCCAACAAGATATATCAAGTCGGAATAAAAGCTATTGAGGAAAGCTGTGGGTATTCTAAACAAGACTTCACTAAGGTTGCTGGTAGTGTCTTCTCAACACAAGAAAAGAACGCAGTCAAAGGTGTATTATTTGAGGAGTTTCACGTTGTTGCTGCTCTTATGGTTCAAGGTGATATTAAACAAGTTAAAAAAACTTTAATAGGCGCGTTAAAAAGCAAAGCAAAACTACTAAAGGATATTCAAGCGGAGCGAGGAGAGTCTGGTCTTACTTTAGATGAAGCATTCGCTAGTGTAGTTCAAGACGAGCTTCTTGAAGCTCTGGGCAGCGACGAGGCACTCAAGAAATACCTAATTACTGAGATGTCATTGGCTCTCCCCTTCGCCAAGTTTATGGACGCTGACACCGTGAAGCCTGTAGGCTTAGACGTTGCTACAGGTGCTAGAGAGGATCTTGATTACATTTACTCGAATCAGGATAAGGCATTAATAAAAGCGGAGGCAATAGGTAGTGAGGTTCGAACGATAGGCCCCAACCAATATGCAGTCGGAGTTGGTTTAAAAAGACTTTCGGAAATACAAAGGGCTAAGTTTGGTGAAATAAATTCCATGTCACGAATGTTAGAGATTCTTGCGGGTGGAGGTAAAGGAAAAAATCTAGACCCCGAGTTTCAAACATACATGTATAAAAACTTATTCAATTACTCTACAGAAAGAGAGATTGAAACTGCCCGGTATGCTGAAAACTTGGAAGAAAAAGTCGAGAAGGTCGCTTCTGCTTTTTCAAAGAACACAACCTACACCAAAGGCGGAAAAATAAAAGCTATTACTCCTGAGCAGTTAGCTAAATCAGCTTTTGAATCCATGAAGAAGCGGTTAGGGTTTGCAGACTTTAAGAAATCTTCCCTCAGAGATACTTTATTTGAAAAGAAGGGCGAGAATTTTAATCTAAAGGACTTCTCTGGGGATGGTCCCAGTGCGGAAGATAACCGTCAGCGTTTATCGGAAAAAGTAGGTAGGCTTGAGAGGATGAATAGAATAAAGAAAGACCTTGCCTCTGGCAATCAGGCTACACAAGACTATGTTATGTCTATGGCGTTTGTTTGTGGGGCAAATACAAGAGATTTGGCTCAAGTAATTAGTGATGATTCTGGTAAGGTCCTAGCAGTTCAGCATAACAAAATCCTAACAGATATAAGCCAAGCTAAAGATCGTAAATTTGAAGTTAAAGGAACCAAGATCTATATTTCTGGTGGGGGGTCTACAGTGATCTTAGATCAACAGCACTCAAAAGCATCGTCAGGAAAAAGTAACACTAGAACTTCCTTGTACGTCCCTAAAGAAACTCTAGAAAAGTACGCCTCAAAAAAGAACTTTAGCCCGGACAAAAAAACTACAGAAGAGATAACTAGGTTGTTTTTAAAGGGACAGATGCAATTACTTGAAGGGTTACTTAATCAAACCAATGGTAATCTTGTTCTTTAAGTAAATCATCTAAGTAATACATCTTGTATGCTCTGTCTTCTTTGTGTATCTCTATGTATTTATTATTTGTATATATTATATAAGAGGGAACAAGGACTAAGGTTTTCTGCCTATCCTGTTTAAATATAATCATGGGCTCTTTTTTACATAGATCTGAATCTTTTTGACATTGAAGAATGAACTTCCAAAAATCAGATCTATAATTATAAAGACTATAGAGATTCTCTTTGTTGTATCCCTTCTTGCATTCTATGCAATAGCGGAAATTTTTTGGGGTTATTAGATCCCCGTGAAGTTTTAGGTGTTCAGGTAGATTATGCGTTGTAGCAAAGGCACCTGACCCAGGAGTCCTAGAGAATTCTTTAGTATCGAATCTTTTATTTAGCACATTTGCTATTTGTCTTTCAAAAGAAGCTCCTTTAGTTCTACTGTTGATCTTCTTTTTCTTCTTTAACTTGGAAATGTCGTAATTGTCTTCCATAAATATAAACCTCATACTATTATAGTACAATGGATACTCAAACACAAAGTATCAAACTCGATATACAAAACTGGAGGCTTCGCATAGATAAGCGAAGCAGAAATAGAATGAAAATACAAATTAAACTCTCTAAAGATGAAGCTGAAGCATTCAAGAACTTCTCCACTATGGTTAAGCCCGAAGAGGTCAGCGATGATGATTTCATGAAAACCGTCTTTGTTGCTGGATGTGAAGCCCTTAATAGGCAGCTACAGCAATTAGTACAGAAGTACGCGATGGAGAATCAGGAGGAGTTAGCCTCTTCCGGTATTACGGTGTTAGAGGGGGAGGATGGTCAAGTCCAACTCATAGATTCGGATAAAGTTGAAACCGAAAAAGCTGTTGAAGAAGCATGAAGTATAGTATACAGTTCCTTAGAAAGGAAAATGATTTAAACAAAATACTATCACAACAAAAATTTAATAAGTCTAGCATTAGTATCCTCTTCGTTTCTGATTGGGATACATGGTGCTCAGACTTGGTAGGAGAACTAAAGACCCAGTACGGGGAGTCTGAAGACGGGGAAAAGCTTTACATTGTAAATAGCTTTGATATGCCTCACAGCTTTATCATCTATGGAAGTACGAAGGTGCCTCATCTCGTTCGTCTGAAGAAAGGTAAAGTAAGGTCTGAGTTCTACCTACCGAATATTTACAAACAGCTAAAGGTCTAACCCACCTTTTCGAATTTCAATATAATTTTCGATTTTCTGTTTGTACTTTTTCTCTCTGGTATACATCAACTTAAGTTGGTTTAGTATGACCGTTGTAAAATAGTTAAACGCTGTGCCCTTCTTAGGCTTAAAGTTTTTAACTGTTTTCAGCACCAGAGCAAAGCATTCTTGCTTGGCATCGTTGGGATCCACTTCAAACTTGAAGGATTCCACGATGTTTCTTATTAATAATTCGAAGACAGAAACCAGATCATCTTCGTGAGTTTTCGGATCCTCTTTGTATAATAGGATGATTCTCTCAAACTCGTCGTTGTCTATATACCTATTTCCCATACCCTATAATAGTATGTTTGATCTTACTAACCTGTACGCAGGCAGCAAAATGCAGGGTGGCGACCCTCGCTGCGAAGGATGCAGTATTCTCTGCAAGGATAAAGCAGCCCACTCTGTCATGGATTACATGGACATGGAGCAGTGTGATACTCTCTTTCTGTCCGACTCACTGAGCTTCATTCACGGTTCTCCTAAAGCCTTCAACCATAAGGAGATGAGCTTACTCCAGGACACCTACCCCGCTAAGTTTGCAGTAGCAGCTTCGGTTAAGTGTACTGAGGTGAAGGAGGCGGACATGAAGACTGACGACATTAAGATCTGTCGCCAGCACATCCAAGCAACTATTGACACTATCAAGCCTCGCCTAGTGTTTGCCTGTGGCAACCTTGCGATGAAGATGATTCTACGGAAGAGCGGAATCACAAACAAGCGAGGGAAAGCCTTCGAGTTTGAGAGCGAAGAGGGTCACAAGTGTACTGTGGTTCCGATCTTCCACCCTTACGCATGTATCAAAGAGCCGAAGAATCTCTCCCTATTCCAGACGGATATTAAGAATGCTCATGAGATGTATATTCTTAACCGTCGAAGGGAGGGGGACTTCAAGTACAAGGCGATCATGAACTACGAGGACCTTGAAGATCTGACTGAGGTTCTGAAGATTACCTCTGAGACTTTGGCGATTGATACGGAGACGACGGGCCTTAACTTCCTCAAGGATAAGCTCATGACCCTCTCCATCTCCAGCAGAGACATGACATGGGTTATCCCCCTTGATCATAAGGACAGCCCGTTTAAGAAAGGCACTGAAGATTATGCTGATGTTTGGTTTTGCATTCGTGCGATCATGTCCAACCCCAAGAGCAAGAAGGTATTCCATAACGCTAAGTTCGACTTGAAGTTCCTTCTGTCCTACGGCATTACGGTGGAGAACGTATGGGACACTAAGATTATGCACCACCTGCTAGATGAGAACATGCCCAAGTCCTTGATGGACCTTACCAAACTTTACTTTGCATCTGAACTGGAGAACCTATGACACTAGAAGAAATGAAAGCAGAGCTAGACGAAGCGCAAGCGGAGTACGAAGAGCTTGACAATAAGTACAATGAAACTTTAGTAGTATTTTCCAAGCTTGAGTATGATAAACGCAGAGCTATGAAACGCTACTACGCATCCAGGTATAACTACAACAAGGCCCATGACGCACTCTTCTTGGACATCTAATGCTTACAATTGATAATCCGTCTAGGTTTGACTGGGCTAACATGGACCTGGGTCAGTGCATGGAGGGTAACGCTATGGATACCCACTTCACACTCAAGCTATTCGACCTCATCGTAGATCGGTTGGAGGACAACACGATGAACCTGCTGAAGCACGTTGTCATGCCTAGCCTGTCTAACTTCGCAGAGATGGAGTGGGAAGGTTTGATTGTAGATCAGGGGGCTCTTGAGAAAGTGGGGCGTCAACTCTCGTCTAAGAACATGGATCGAGAGGATGGCCTATACACCTGCAAGGGAGTTACTACAAAAGATAACGTATCTTCTAATGCAGACCTGTGCGAGATTCTGTATACTAGGGAGGGAGGAATGGAACTATATCCTCCTGACAGGACACCCAAGGGAGCACCTTCTGTTTCTGCACCTACACTTAAACTACTACTGGAACACATTGACGAGGAGCTAGAGCGCCGTGGCTAATTGGAAGCATAGAGACGAAGGAAAGAAGATCAGCAAGTCTGTGGTGTCAAGTAAAAGCACTGAGGAGTTGCTGGAGTCCAAGCGTTTTATTAAAGGGCTTCTAGATCTACGCAAATCACAGAAGTTAACCAAGACATACATTGATGGTACTAAGAAAGCCATTGAGTATAACGAGCAAAATAAGGTGTTCGTAGACTTCAGGTTTGATGGTACTGCTACGGGTCGTTTGTCTTGTGCGTCTTACAATGCACAGAAGCCTATGGGAGTTTCGTTCCACACTCTTCCAAGGGAGACTGAGGACAACATCAGAGACTTGTTCTGCGCCCCTCCTGGATGGGACTTCATTGCTGCTGACTACGCTGCGATGGAGCTAAGGGTCTTGGCTCATATCTCCAAAGAGTTCGTCATGCAGAAGGCGTTCAAGTCTGGTGCTGACCTGCACACATACACTGCTAGGCTCCTGTTCCAGAAGGAAAAAATTAGTAAGGAGGAGCGTCAGATTGCTAAGACTGTATCCTTCCTTATTGTTTATGGAGGGGGTGCCTTCAACCTGAGCGAGACAATGGGCATCCCCATGAAACGTGCCGAGAAGATTATTTCTGACTATCAGAACGTCTACCCAGGAATCTTCAAGTACATGGAGTTTGTTAACGAGTATGTCCTAGCAAACCAAGAGGCGTATACCATCTTCGGAAGAAACCGCAAGCTACCCAACGTGACAAGTAAAGATAGGGGAGTTGTTAATCGTGCGCTTAGACAGGGGTTGAACTTTACGATTCAATCTACGGCGTCAGACATTCTTCTGTGTGCTCTCCTAGGAATTAGCCGTAGGTTTAAGCGAGAGGGTATGGAGGCTCGACCTGTAGCCACGGTTCATGACTCGATTGAAGTAGTTTCTCCTAAGAATGAGAGCAAGAGAGCTATGGAGATCATCTATGATGAGATGGTAAATTACCCTACTCTAAGAAAAGTATTCAACATCGAGTTTGATATCCCTTTCGGTATTGATGTAGAGCTTGGGACCTCGTTTGGGAATGTTAAAGAAGTACACTTTGATGGGGGCGTCCCCGTACTATGAAATTACAAGTATTAGATAAAGGCTTTGTAGAATTAATGAGCCACACTCCTGAAGGAGACCTTCTCGTAGTTAACGCAGCCCGGTGCTCGTTTGACAAGGAAAACAAAGAATTCGATGAAGACAAAGACAAAAGACTTATCAACTATCTCGCGCGAGAGCGTCACGATCTACCTTTTAGGCACCCTGTGGCTACTTTACGCCTTCATATGCCTATTTTTGTAGCGAGACAGATGGGCAAGCATCAAGTTGGTTTCTCTTGGAGTGAAGTGTCTAGACGTTACATCACTGGAGAGCCAGAGTTTCATGAGCCCCCCATCTGGCGTGAAAAGGCTGATAATGTAAAGCAGGGAAGCACGGACACCATGCACCCGAAGAGCGTAAACATGTCGTCCAGGAATAAGTTTGTTAATTCAAACGCATTAGCTGTGTATAACGATATGCTTACTGCTGGTGTTGCCCCAGAGCAAGCTAGGATGGTTCTTCCTCAGTCAATGTATACAACTACAGTGACGACGGGTACACTTCTGGGCTGGCATCATATGTGGAAGCTTAGGACCGAGAAGCATACACAACTGGAAGCTCAGAAGTATGCTAGAGCTATCGGAAAGATTATGGAGAGTTTATTTCCTGTAAGTTGGGAGGCATTATGCCTACGCTAGTCATTGGAGATCTTCACTTCAACCACACCCCCAGGGGCATGATGGAGGCGCAACTAGACACGGTAAAGAAAATTGTTGAGCGCGGTGTAATTAAGCATCGTTGTGACTCAGTAATTTTCCTAGGGGATCTGATGATGCACCGCTCCCCCCGCCCCCCAGTAATGTTATCTCTTAAGTATTTAATGAACTGGATCACTGAGGAAAAAGGTCTTGATGTTTATATCCTAAGAGGCAATCATGACAGCTATAATAAATCGGACGACGGCGTGACCTCGCTGTCTCTTCTTGAAAACAATAAAGTAAAAGTATTTACTCAAACTTATTATGACGAAAGGAACGATTGGACTTTCATACCCCACTACGAGGATGAGCAGAGGATTGAACATGATTTGGGTGCTGCCCATCCAGGTAGTTTTGTCTTCGGTCATTTTGGTTACGTCGGTTCTCTTAACTCTGCTGGTGACGCCGACTTTGGCATTCAACTGGATGCTTTCAAAAACCGTACTATACTTGGGCACATTCACAAGCACACAGAAGACGGACAAGTTACAGTCCTGGGAACACCTTACTCAACAAACTTTGGAGAAGCTGGAAAAGATTGCTATTACGGAGTTATCACAAAGAAAGGATTCAAAAAATACCCAATAGATTTTGGGGTTAGACATTTAGTAATTGATTATGAGAAAGTTAAAGATAATGCTGATTGGATTAACCAAAAGGAATGGTTTACGTTGTTGCGGGTCACTATTAACTCTTTGGAAGAGGACTCGTCTGTGGCTTGGACATGCGACGGGCTGGATGTGGGCTCTTTGGAGGTAAAGTATGTCCCCCTACTAGATGATCGAGATGTTTTCGATCCCCAGCCAGGGGTGGTATCTTTACAGGTTAACGACGATCTGATTGAGCAGTACCTGAACGCAAGTAACACAAAAATTAATAAAGACACTCTCCTTGACGGCTTAAAGCTTATCCATGAAAATCAAAAAGATAGAGATCAGTAATTTCTACTCTATAAAAAATATAGAGTTCGATCTAGGTGGTCTCGGTGAAGGGATTGTCATGATCGAGGGCAAGAACAAGGACACTAAGGGGTCCAACGGCTCCGGCAAGAGTGCTATGATTGAAGCTCTTGTATGGGGCCTGTTCGGTAGGACGATTCGTAAGTCTACGGAAGAAGCTCTGGTGAACAATAGAAGCAGGAAGAATTGCTCTGTTCGTATCGAGGTAAATGATCTAGTGATTGAGCGTGGCAAGCGGCCTACGTTCCTGCGCCTGTTTAAGGATAGCGTGGAGATTACGACAGACAACGCAACCAATACCCAGAAGCTGATAGATGAACTGTTAAACACAAATTATAAAGTGTTTCTTGCATCTACGATCTTTGGACAGCAGAATAACATTGAGTTCCTTACAGCCACCCCGGATGACAAGAGGACCATCATCAAGAACTTCCTTAATCTGGATGACCTGTTTGCTTTGCGTGATTCCGTGAAGTATCTTAAGTCCGAGTATAACCAGGGGTCCAAGAGGCTGACAGCGATTCTAGAAGAGCACCAAAGTGCAGTGGAGACTTATGATGCAGAAATTAATGGAGCTAAAAGATTGCTTAAAGAAATTGATCCAGAGCTTATGGACAAGTGCAGAGATCTTACGCTTGCGGAAGTGGTAGCTGTAAACGAGCACAATCAACGCATTGACTGGGAGATGAAGGACGCCCTGCGAACGCTCAAAGGCGAGCAGAAGCGAGCACAGGACTTCCTAGCGGACGCTAGGGCTAAGACCTGTAGATCTTGCGGGCAAAAGGTTAAGGATGCTATGGATGACGGCTCTTTAGCTGACAAAATGGCGGCGTATGACGCTGAGATTGAAAGTATTCAGCGGGATATTAGGGAGCTAAACCAAAGCTACAAGGAAGTGGTAGTTGATCCTAAGGACTACAGCCTTGTCACTGAGTACAAATCCATCGAAGACAAGATCCGATTCCTTGAGGGCCAGAAAGAGCAGACTCTAGAGAAGATCCAGAATGTATACGATGAGCGAGGTGATTACAATACCAACTACGAGATCATGAAGTTCTGGGAGAAGGCGTTCTCTGAGAATGGTGTAGTAAAATTTGTTATAAGAAATGTCCTTGAGTATTTTAATGCCAAGGTTAACTTCTACCTGTCTCACCTGTCACAAGGAAAGTTCTTCATTGAATTCGATGAAGCTCTTAATGAGACAATAACCCACAAGTCTCACACTATTCATTACATCTCCCTATCCGGGGGAGAGAAGAAGAAGATTAGCCTAGCTGTTATGCTAGGACTACAAAGCCTACTGAAGATTTCTAATACCGAAGACGTTAACATTATGTTTTTCGATGAAATCGCAGAATCTTTAGACACTGAGGGAATGGAAGGACTCTACATACTACTCTCAGAATTAAAGAAGACTAAGACTTTGTATGTAATTACTCACAACAATTACCTCAAATCTTTAATGGACAACGCCCGCACCGTGACTATGATAAAGTCCAACGGAACATCTAAACTATCTCTAGGAAAATAAATATGGCAAATGCAAACCTCGACCCTCTGGGTCAATCAATTTTTGAATCTCGATACGCCTACCCCGGCGAAACTAAGTGGGGCGAAAGAGCCAGGGTCATCGCTAAGACCATTGCTTCTGCGGAACCGGATGAGGATAAGGAGCGCATCGAGAAAGCATTTTATGATGCTATTGGCTCAGGAGACCTTATTCCTGGGGGTCGTATCATTTTTGGGTCTGGTCGTAACCGTGGTAGGCACAACCTCCTTAATTGCTACGTCATTATCCCAGAAGACAACGTGGACTCCATTGGTAAGACTGTACAGGACATGTACCGTATCTCTTGTGCTGGTGGGGGTGTAGGCTTCAACGTGTCTAAGCTTCGTCCTAAAGGAGATAACATCGGTAGCGTTGCTAACTCTGCTCCAGGCTCTGTTAGTGTTCTTAAGATGATTAACGAGGTGGGAGAGCACGTTCGCGCAGGTAAGAATCGCCGCACGGCTCTCATGGGTATTCTTAATGTAACACACCCGGACCTTCTTGAGTTCCTGTCGGTTAAGCTTGATCAAGGTCAGCTAAACAACTTCAACATTTCCGTTGCTATTACCAATCGCTTCCTTGAGGCTATTGAATTGGGTGAGGACTGGCACTTCACATTTAATAGTAAGGAGTATCACCTGTACGACATGGTTCGAAGCAGTGATGGCGAAACAGTTCGTATTGTTGGTCTAGATCCTGAGGACGCTATGGCGAGAGCCGAGAACTTCCACAAGGTTGCTTGGACGGACACCTTCGAAATGCTAGGCCAGCGTGACATGAAAGCGCGTGAGCTTTGGGATCTTATCTGGACTAACTCTGTAGAGTCTGGTGATCCGGGTATTTACAACATTGATTTAGCTAATAGCTACACAAACGTAAGCTATTTCGAGGATCTTGACAGCACAAACCCGTGTGGGGAGATCTCTCTACCCAGCTACGGCAACTGCTGCTTAGGTAACATTAACCTAGACAATATGGTTACTTTGGATCCTGATACGGGAATGGGCACTGGCCTTGACTGGAAGCGTCTTGCTAGAACTGTTCGGACGGGCATCCGTTTCCTTGACAATGTTCTTACGGTCAACACGTTCCCAACTGAGGAGTGCAAGACGGTTGCAGAGCGTTCTCGTCGAGTCGGTCTAGGGGTTACTGGTCTTCACCACATGCTTATTAAGCTAGGTCTCCGTTATGGTGATGAGAAGTGCCTTGAATTCCTTGAGCGCCTTTTCTCTACTATTCGTGACGAGGCTTACAAGATGTCGGTTTATCTCGCCAGAGACAAAGCCCCATTCCCTCAGTTTGATTACAAGAAGTATCTTGATGAGGAGTTCGCTAAGACTCTCCCCGCTCGTATCCGAATGCTAATCAAGAAGCACGGTGTTCGTAATGCAGTTATGCTTACGATCCCACCCTGCGGCACAACGTCTATGCTTTTCGGTCTTTCCAGTGGGATTGAGCCTATCTTCTCCGCTATGTATAACCGGCGATATCGTCAAGCTAACGTCTGGAAAGAATCTCTTGTCGTTGATCCTCTCTTTCAAGAGTATCATGAGAAGGGTATGGATCTCTCCCCGTTCGTTGGTGCTTATGACGTAGCACCAGAGGACCACATTAAAGTCCAGGCTACTATTCAGAAATATATCGACTCCTGCATTTCAAAAACAATTAACCTTCCTGCGGAGGCCACGCCAGAACAGTTTTCGAAAGCTGCTCTAGATTTCTCTCCATACCTAAAAGGGTTTACTGTGTATAGGGCAGGGTCGAAAGGAAACGAACCGCTACAAGCAATCCCGCTAACGCAAGAGAACATTGAAAAATACATGTCAAGACCCGAACCTATTGAAGCCGCTGTCCAATCAGGAGACGCCTGTGCCTCCACAGGAGGAGACTGTTGATGAGTTGGAGCCCCTTCCGAGGGACGACGACCCTTACTGGGAGGATTAATTATGGCTATCTTTGAGTGGGCATGTCAGGGGTGTAGTATTTACTGGGAGAGAGAACTACCTGTAGGGAAAGCTCCTGACAGAACGCGCTGTCTAAAGTGTAAAAAATTATCTGACCGATACTTCGCTAATCAAGGAATAAATGTTAAGTGGGGTGATGATCAAGACTTCCACACAGTCCGTTCTCGTTACAAGAAACATGCTGAAAAAGGATATGATAAGACTGCGGGTGACAAATTCCTAAACAGAAGTATCAAAGAAACTAAGGATGCTATGAATGACGAGTCGTTCCGCTACAAATCTATGAACTTTAACTATAAAAAGATGGCTGAAGATAACTTAGTTCGGGGTGTCTCTGAAAAAAGAGTACAAGAAAAGAAGGACTTGTCTAAAAAATTCACTGAGCAAGCCTATGATATAGCCAACAAGAAGGGCTACAAAGACATTGGTAGCACCAAACTAGACATAACGAAACCAAACAAAAACGGATAAACAAATGGCTTACGATTTCTCTGACAATATTCAGCGTGGAATCCTATATTTCCTTAAGTCTGATAAGGATTTCTACCTGCAAATCGTCAACCTCGTAAAGCCGGATCATTTTGAGTATCCGTCTCATGCGCGGATATTTACTACTGTTCATAATTACTACGAAAAGTATGGCAAGCTTCCTACGGATGAGTTTATTCTTCAGGATGTGAAAGATAAACTAGGGTCCCGTGAGAGTGTGTCAGACTATGACGACGAGCTTACTTATATCAATGGCCTTGATGAGGCTACGATTAGTAACTCGGAGTATATGCTAGACATTGTGGAGACCTTCGCTAAGAAGGAAGCCATGAAGTCTGCTATTGCGGAAAGCATCTCGTTGGTCCAAGAGGACCGGATGGAAGAGGTTGAGGCTCTGGTAAAGGAGGCCCTCCTCATCCATCGAGATGTGGACACTGGACAAGATTACTTTTCAGACCTCCATATGCGATGGGATCGTACATTCAACGAGGAGAAGAAGGAGAAGTACAAGACTGTGCTTCCTTCGCTAGACAGGTCACTTGAAGGTGGGCTAGGTAAGAAGGAACTGGCGATGGTTGTGGCTCCCCCTGGGGTGGGCAAGTCGCTGTACCTCGTAAACCAGGGTGTCCAGGCGATGATGGAGGGCCAGAAGGTGTTGTATGTCTCTCTGGAGATGAGCGAGGATAAGATCGCGCAGCGGTTCGACTCGGTGACTACGCTTGTCCCGCAATTCAAGCTCAAGGATCCTTCTTCGCAGCTTACTGTCAAGGAGAGGTTGGAGATGTTTAAGGAGCGGTTCCCAGGCAGCGACCTAGTAATTAAGGAGTTCCCTACGGGTCAGGCGTCATCAAACACCGTCCGTAACCTTCTGGTTCAGCTACAAAACTACGACGAGTTCAGCCCTGACCTTGTAATTATTGATTACTTGGAACTCCTGCGCCCTGTGAGGGATATTGATAAAGAGTATCAGGCGCAGCAGCGCATTGCAGAAGAGATTCGTGGTGTGGCTATGGAGTTTAATATTCTTGTGTGGACTGCCACGCAAACCAACAGGCAAGGACGTATGGTTACAGTAATCACTGACGCAGAGCTAGGAGACAGCTATGGCAAGATCCGTACATGCGACTTCGCTATGTCATTGAACCAGTCGGAGGAGGAATTCGATAACGGAGTCATGCGTGCCTATGTAATGAAGTCTCGGAACGGTAGGCCGAGGTTTTGCGTGCATATGGGTGTTGATTATGGTACACTTAGAATGACTGAGATTGAAGGGGGTTTTGATGCCGAATGATAAAGAACATCACATTGTAGAGCGGCTGGCTGAAGAGTCTATAACAGAAGTTTTGGTTGGATACCGTTCTTACACACTAAATATCAAGAGAGGATTAAAGGAAGCTAATGAGAAGTGTTTTGGTTCCGCAGATTTCGATAAAGGAATTATTTCTTTGGAGAAGGATATGGATCATGAGACAGCCAGGGAAACTCTGGTTCATGAGCTTACTCACATTGTCCTTGAGCTTTGTGGTTTGGGGGGCCATGAGGAAACAGGTATTGTCCCAACTCATACTAATGAGGAGATGACTACCTTAATTTCTAGAGGTTGGCTTATGCTAATAAACCTTAACCCAAAACTATTTGAGATTATAAATGAGAAGATTAAAATCATATGAAGTTTTTCAGAAGCCCGACCCGGTGCAGAGAAGAATTTCCGTATTGAGGAAAGGACAATGGATTTTTGCAACTATTGCCGCAGACACTTTCGTCCGACAAACAAAGTCGCAAAGATTTTACTTAGTAAACGAAAAATTTGGGCTATGCAGATTTGATGAGACAAATGCCGCCATCCAATCTTCTAGAGGTTTACCTGGAGATTACGTTGCCTCTGATCCCAACGGGAACCTAACCCTAGTTACCGCAAAGGAATATGCTAGAAAGTTCCCTAAAGAGAAGCCAGCTAACATAAACATGCCTTTGACCTCGGATGATTTTTTGAGAGAAAATAACCCGAATACTGTTGAAAGATCTAGCTCCTCAAACTTTAATAGTGCTGAAGTAAATACTCCAACCAGATACTAACTATGAACGATCTATCAGAACTCCTTTCTAATTTTAGTTGGGACAACTACAAGCAAATCTCCGAAGCCATTTCTGAAATCAATCAAAATGAAATGGAAAGAGAGATGGCACACCAACCTTCCATGTACTCTTACTATCATGGACTGATGGCGTCAGCAAAGCATGAACACAATGATTTGCAGACCGATGTGAATGCTTTAACCGCCAAGCTGCGGGCAGGGCACAAGAACGCATCTTCCGTTAAGCTTACAGCAAAAGACCTGGATGATTTGGTCATGAGCGATGAAGCTTATATTACAGCGAGCAAGGATCTGAACGAAGCTTCGTTCAGGTACGAGGTTCTCAAGGGTTTGTGTCGGGCTCTTGAGCACAAGAAAGACATGATTGTACAAATGTCAAGCAACCGACGCGCAGAAACTAAACTATACAACTGAGGAAACTACTATGGCTATTGATCTAGAAGCACTACGGCGTAAACACGAACAACTTAACGGTGGAGGCACTACCTCCAACAACTCGGACTTCCTTAACAAGTTCTACCAAATCCCCGAGGGCAGCAACGCTGTCCGTATTCTTCCTGGCAAGGACGAGAATCATGAGTTCTACGCAGAGACTAAGATTCACCGCGTGACTGGTCCTGACGGAAACACAAAGAACTACCACTGCCGTAAGGTGCATGGTGAGGCTTGTCCTCTTTGTGACCTGTACTACGGTCTGTGGAAGACTGGCAGGAAGGAGGACGAAGATCTTGCCCGGCTCATTAAGCCCCGCGCTCGTTACTACATGAACATTCTTGACCGCAACTCTGGGGACGTTAAGATCCTCTCTGTTGGTGTTATCCTGTTCAAAAAGATTATCGCAGCCATGCTTGACGAGGATTTCGGTGATATCACTGACCTCGACAACGGGCATGATTTCAAGATCATCAAGGAGATGGATGGACAATGGCCTAAGTACGACCAGTCTGCTCCTCGTCCTAAGTCTTCTCCTGCGGGCTCTAAGGCAGAAGCGTCCTCCGCTATGGAGAGCCTTCACGATATTCACTCCCA
>ENA-ORDA01001819-ORDA01001819.1-marine-metagenome-genome-assembly--contig:-NODE-1819-length-17181-cov-5.665926_pt1 | contig 17181 bp, 17 predicted proteins | sample MGYA00237778_ERZ508506 | MGnify/ENA primary metagenome ERZ508506 (study PRJEB26177, sample SAMN06267891) | marine metagenome | isolation source: Monterey Bay, California, USA | place: Pacific...
CTCAGCGTACCAAAACTAATTAAACTTACTCTAGGGCCACTGTGCCACACTCCCACCAATGCTAAACTATTACAATAATCTCTGAGTGCTTTCTTTTCAGCATTATATAGCCATGCCGTGCCTTTGCTAGTTCTGTCTGTGGTACTGCCTATACATACAATATGTGCGTCATTGTTGGCGGTTCTACACGCCTTGTATACTAGATCCAGTAGTACAGTTTGATGAAAGCGCCATAGTGCGCTATTAATAATAATAGTATCATGTTGTGCGGCTAACTGCGCAAATTCGTCCATACCTTTGTTACTAGTAAGTTCATGTCCACTAGCTCGACTACAATATACTGCGTCAGGATATATCTTATGTAGACTATGTGCTAAACCTTTTTGTGGGTTACCTGTTATAATCATAATATACTATTTAATTCTGGAAATACATCAAAGTAATCGATACCTTTGAGTAGTCCTTGCTTTGTATAAAACTGTTTAGCATTTTGTAAATTTTTTTCATTTCTGTCAATACCAATATTATTGGCTAATATATCAAACCGTCGATTCAGTGTTTGTGTATATGGGTTATCGCTAAAATTTTTATTTAATATTTCTCTTGACTTCTCTATATAATCTATATATGATTTAGGTAATAGTGTAATACTCATGCTCTTAGGAGTAGTAACAGTATTGCTACCAAACAAAAACTCTTGGCCAAGTCTGCGTTGATGACGCACCGCATAATCAGTCCAGTATTGATAATGTTGGGGCATTGTACTCACACTTAGTAGATTAACACTGGCATTAATACTACACATAATATTTGGATTACTCGCAAACAAATCCATATTACTAACAAACAGATCAAAGTTTAAACCTGTTCTAATGTTTTCTGCTGTATCTCCTACAGTGTCTATACTGCCTTGTATCTCTGTTTGAATATTGTGTTGCTCACTAAATTTAACAAAATTTTCTACATTCTTTTGTAGTACATTTAAGTTACTGATAACGGCAATGGTCAGCCTAGTATCAGTGTGTTCAAACACTGTAGTAATACGTAACAAAAACTTTTCTAGTTTATTCCAATTCAATAACGGTTCACCGCCTAGCATCTGTAATCTAAATTGAGGCACTTGATTTATAATATAACGATTTAAGTAATCAACTAAACAGTCTTCTGCTGCGCTATCCCATTCTTGATCCGTTAGCTGAGGGTTATTTGTTAATTTAGCCCACAGATTACTGTGATGAGCGTCACAATACATACAGGTCATGTTGCACACATCACTGAAAATATAATCACATATAGCTACAGGTGTTGTGTTTATTTTTAAATTTACAAGATTATTCACACTCCATTGAGTTGTTTGCCATTTATTTTTACTGTCTCTGTAGCTTGGATGACACAATCTACATAGATAGGGTTTTTGATCCAACTTCATATCTTCTAGTGCACGTGTAAAGTGCGGATGATTAAACACATCAGCACCGTGTGTTCTCAAGTATTCAGCACTTAATTCAACACCATCTTGCTTGGGACATCTTGCTATTCTTCTACGTATATGATCAACTCTAATATTGTAGCTCATTGAACTACACAGTGTAGTTGGATTGTCTATGGTTTCCATTCTATCATGTCCTTAACTAAATGGTAATGATCCCAGTCTTTGATCTTGGGTACTTTCAAATCTGTATTGTCTGTACAACGCCATTTACTACAACGTATAGGCTCAGTTGGTAAATCAATACTTTCTCTATCATACACGTTACCACGCTTACCACCAACATGACAACTGCCAATGTATATGTCTCCAGTGGGTGTAACTTTTAAATGTTTCATACCTGCCCAGCATATCCAGCCTTCGTAATTATTCTTTTTATCGTAGTTTAGTTCATTGTAGTGATAATCTTCTTCGTGGTATTCGCCGTTGCTGTCCTGAAACCAAAACTTTAATTTACGTTTGTCAGGGTCTGCTGTACTACGATATATTTCTTTAATAGCACCTTGTTCGTTATGTCCATAATAACTTGCTTCTTTAGATTCTATTTTTTCTACTTTTGCTTTATCAGTAATTTGGTTAGGGTCTTTTTTATCTTTAAATTTATACTTCTCTTCTGGTTGCATACCTTTGCCTTTGTCTTTACCAGGCGGTCTGATATATCTATGTTCTATATTAGTAATACCAGCAGCTCTGTATGCTCGATCCATACGATCTACGTTATCTAACTGTCCAGTTTCGACCATAAATCTAAGTATAAGTGTTTTCTTAGGTTCACCTTTAGCTAACTTGCTGTTTAATTCTAATCTATATTTTTCTAATTCAATAAACTTTTCTATATATTCATCTATACGATCTTCCATAAACTCAAAGTGAAAACTTTGTGTAATACCATCTACTAGATCAAACATGTCTTTGTGATACTGTAGTGTGCGTGAACCATTTGTTGTAACACTGATATAACGTCTGCCTCTACTGCGTATATACGCACATAGATCCAAGAACTTTGGATTAATTGTTGGCTCACCACCGGTTAAACTCCACAGTACATTCGAGCCTTCTTTTTCATAAATTACATCTACTAACTGTTTCATATTTTCCAATGGCACGTGTGGACTTGTATAATCATGTAGATAATCCACACAGTAACTACAACTAAAGTTACAACGTTTACCTATATACCAGTCAACGCTAAATGCGCCAGTTGGGTTCCATTTAAAATAACTTGCTACGGGTTCCAAGATTGCTCCTTTTGTAATTATATATGTATATAAATATATTTATGGAAAATAAAACCTTTTGTTCAGTATTATGGAATCACCAGATGGTAGACGGTACCGGTAGAGTAAAGCCCTGTTGTAGATTCTTAGAAGACTATCGTCCCAAAGATCATACACTGGATAATTATAGTATCCAGGAAATATTCGACAGTGACTTTCAAAACGATCTTCGCAAGCGTATACTTGCTGGAGAAAGATTGGAAGGATGTACACGTTGCTATGAAGAAGAAGACAACAATAAAAAAAGTTTACGTATGCGTCTCAACGAACATCCAAAAGTTGGCGCTAAAACTGTTGATACTGAAAATTATAAGTTAGAATACTTGGAACTTAGCCTAAGTAACGACTGTAATCTTATGTGTAGAATGTGCGACAGTCGATATAGTTTTAAACTGTTTGATGAAGAACAAGAATATCATGGCAAAACGTTTGTTGGAAAGGCTATTGGTAGTGAACCTGGCTCTAAGATAAAACATACAAAAGCAAATTTAGATAGTATATACCCTCATCTAAAGGATATGAAATATATTAAATTTACAGGCGGCGAGCCCCTTATTATTCCTGATCATTGGAAACTAATAGAACATGCTGTGGAAAAGGGCTATGCTAAAAACATAAGATTAAACTATAGTACCAATTGTACAGTGTGGCCCAAGAAGAAAATTGTAGATATATGGAAAGAGTTTGACCATATTGAACTTGCTGTTAGTTTAGATAGTATTATTAAAGAAGAAAATGAATATCAACGACACTTGACCAATCACGAAAGCGCACTGAAAAATATTGACAAATATGTAGAAATAGCAGACACTGTTGGAATGACTGTGGTAGCAAGACCCACGGTTACAATCTATAATGCTTATCATTTGCCTGAAACACTTGAATGGTTGGATGATAGAAATATTATGTTAAACCCTACACACCTAACGTTTCCATTGTATTTGGGTTTAACAGTGTTACCACAGAGTCAAAAAGATATTATAAAACAAAAATATCACAACTACGACTACAAAAATGAAACTATTAAAAATCTATGTGACTATATTTTAACATACATGTACAGTCAAGATAAATCCAATATCTTAGATAAGTTTAAATCACACACTGCTTTTTGGGATAAGTCTAGATCACAAGATTTTAAAACAGTTTATCCCTATTATACCTTTTGAATACGATCCAAGCACAGCTCACTGATATTAATATTGTGAGGTTGATCTATTAACCATTTAATTACACCAGCAACATAGTCTGTGTCTAACTTCAGAGTGTCGGGCATTTTTTCATCTTGTCTAGGAGTGTGCATATTACCCGGAGAAATGTAAGTTGTTTTTAAAGCAGGGGGAGTATTACTACTAGCTGCTTGACTGAGTTGTCTCATATATGCTCGTAATGCTTTTTTCTCAACAGGGTAAATCCATTTTGATCCATTGACAGGTGTATCTGCGCTACTTCCAACAGCTATTAGATAACCTTGGTGGTTAGTATTAATCCATTGCTGCGCAATAGATTCAGCCAACAGTGTTTGACTAAAGTCACCTAATGCGCTACATAGTATTACCACGTCGTGGTCTAGTGATTTTTCACCTACGTGCTGTCTAACATCACGCTTTGCCAGGTTGTATCCACTGGATCTACTGTAGTAGTCTGCGTCTGGATAAAGTTTAGCAATACTAGCCGCCAATCCATATTCTTTATTTCCTATTATAAGCATTCGTCGAAAATCTCCTTTAATATTGGTAAGCTAGTATGATAGCTGTTTTTTCTTATTTTGTCAAGTCTATTTAAATTGCTTCTAGCATTTGATAACAGTTCTAGATCTGTATCTTCACTGTAAAGATAAGTTTCTATATTTTTTAAGCCTTTTACTTCCATATGCTTTTCCATATTACGTAATTTATTCATCGCTATCTCTTTGTATTTTTCTGGTATGTTGCTGATATTTAAATACGTCGGACCCCATAACATATTAGTAAAACTTAAAAAATAATTATTTCTATAGCAATATTCTAACAGTTCGTCTAGATAAAACAAACTTAGTATACTCACAGTAGGCGCTACATGAAAACGCCAACCCGGACATCGTTCATTGAAGTACTTCATATTTTTATGAACTGTATCCCAATTACTAGGGTAACGTATGTATTCTGCTCTTGCGCCAATACCGTCGATGCTGGGCATCATAAGTCCACTAGGAAAATGACTTAACAGTTCTATAAACTTGGGATTGGTTGTTTGAAAGTTACTGTTAAATTCTATTTCTACATCTTCATTAAGACCTTCGTCAATCAATCTCTGTAGTATTTTAAGTACACCTTTAACAACACTGGGTTCGCCGCCTGTAAAATATAATCTACTAGTTTTGTTCATGCAACTTAGTAGATCTTCTACATTTTTATCACTGTAAGGATTGGTTAAGTCCTTGTGTTTGGTTATGTCATATATATCCTTGTAGTGAAACATTGTATCATCGTAGTGCTTTTTTGTTTCATCAAATATCATACTACTGCTTTTGGGATTACAGGTAATACAACTTAGATTACATTTGTTACTGAGCCTCAGATCAATTAAATCATATCCAATACTTTTTAAATGTTCTACATCAACTGTATCACGTTTGTATTTTTCTAGATAGTTTCGAACCTCTCTAGTACGCTTACTACTACTTCCGGCAGAATCTTGTCTTTCACAGTGATGACATCCAACATGGTACTTGCCATTTAGAAAGTCTTGTTCTATTTCTTTCCATAAGTCACTGTCTTTGTATTCTGCTACATTGCCTCTATAGTTGTATTTCTGATCAAACACACAGCAAGGTCTTACTCCTCCACTGGGATCTGTAGCAATACCGTTGTATACTAAAGGACATATTATATCACTCATATCTGTTAAACCCCCAATATCGTTCTAAACAAAACCAACAGTCTGTTTTACAATGCTTACTAAAATCGTCAGTGAATACTTCGCAACTTCTTGTTAGTGGAAATAATGTGTCCATGAGATTAAATTTTTCATACAGTTCTCTTACACCCTGTTTGTCTATGTTAATTAAAGGTAAAAACACATGCCCGCCTCTTACAGTTGGCTTAACAGTGTCAGCATTTCTATCATCAGCAGGACCATTTTGATCAAATGCTATCATTACATCACTGGGAGGATTTTTAGTAATTCCCACATAATGACAGTTTATTTGGTTGTTGCGATATGCGCTGTCTACTACTTTTTGCTGTACCAAATCATAACTTTCACCATGATAATTTACACCAGTTGGATGTATACCAAATTTAATACCAGGAAATGTTTCTTCCATAAAGAAAATCACTTTGGTTGCAAACTGTAGCTGATACGCCTTGCCCGCATGACAAACTGTCATTGGAATAATTTCACATTCTTTATTAGTTTCTGTGATATACTTACACAACATATAAAGTACTATTGCGCTGTCTGCTCCACCACTCAGTTTAATGCCTATTTTATTAAAGTCATCTGGCAAATTAAATTCAATTATATCCTGACTATTTTCTATTATCATAGATTTACTCTCTTTGTATTTTTACCATACCCACTGCTAAATTCAAATTTGTCGCCGCATGTTCTACCACAGGTATATATTCTTTTATATTTTTCGTCTGCGTTATGCCAACTTCTATCTAAATACTTAGCAAAGAAGTCGTGTTGTAGTACGTCCCAGCCGTGTGTTCTCATATCGTTAAAATCTTGTCCGTATAAGTTATAGATATTATCAAAACTCTGACGTTGAGGATTGTGTGGTCCAAAATATGCTGGTGCTCCCATCCAAGTACATGGCCATAAACGCATATTCATATCAATAAACACACTGTTTTCTTGTTTGTATTTACACGTAATAGGAGTTTGCTCTATATACTGGTCAAAACTATCGTAAGTTTTTTTAATAGTGTTCATATCGCTTTGATTGTGATTGTCTTTTTTATCTTTTACAACACTTCCTTTACGAGTTTCGATTTGTTTTTGTTGTTGTTCTGCAAATCTTCCTGTATACTTGGCATTAAACTGTTTGAATCCCATATCTGTTGCCATTTGTTTTGCAGTTTCTATCTGATGATAGTTGTGTTCAAACTCAATAAAGTACCAACGGGCGTTGCCGCCAGCATCTATAAATGCTTGTGCGTTGGTCATTATTTTATCAAAGTTACTGTTTACTCTATATAAATGATTGGTATCAGCTAGTCCGTCTATACTAAAGTTTACAGTAATACGATCACTTTTTTGTGCCAAGTCACGCCACCAAGCAGGAGTTCTGGCACTACCATTTACTGCCATTTTAAATTCTTTAACGCCTTGACTTATACTATAGTCAATACAATCATCTAGTGTAGGGCTACTAAGACTGTCGCCAAAGTTACCACAGTGAAATAGTTTTACACTATCACGATCAAATGGTTCCAGTATAATTTTATAGTCGTCTACAGTTGTATCAGCAATAGGCATGTGTGGATTAAGTTCAGTCTGACTGCCGTGGAATCTAGCACACTGCGGACATGCTAGATGGCACCTACTGGTGTGATCCATTTGGATTATTTTAATCTCATTCAGATTCAGAAACAATTTCAGTGTCCTTTAGTAGTTCATATAATTCAGGTATATAAGTTTCTACACTATGATTGCGTATCTTATCAAGTTTTCGTGTGGCATGCCAGAACTGTGGCAAGTGTTCGCTAAAGTCTTTAGCATACATATACTTTACATATTGATCCAATAGTGCTACTACTTCTTTTCTACTACTAGCTTTACGTTGTTCAGTGAAGTCACTTTCGTCAATTATTTTTAATAGTTTGGGTTTATAGTCTTCATACTTTTGTTTGATATGATCTTTTGCCCAACCTGGTAACATTCTAATATTATAAAACTTAGGACCATGAAGTGGGTGTGGTGTAATAATAGGACGCCAGTCATCATCATTTACACGTGGTATCTTGTTTAACAGTATCCATTCCATAAACTCTGGAAAGTGTAGTACATTAAACACATTGATAGTTGCGGCAATCCATACTTTAAAGTTGCCTTCAGCTTTACTTACTTTTAATAAGTTTTCATATATTTTATCAAACCTACTTGGCGGACGCATGTAATAGTTTATATCGCCTACCCCATCAATACTAGCACCAATATTTACTTGTTTAAAATGTTTCCAGACATCCCACGCACGTTGTGGTATATTGGTAAGGTTTGTGTTATACTCTACAATAATATTTTTAGCATGACCTTGATCCACACACTTTTGTAAAAATTCATAGTGTCTGTCAATCATCAATGGCTCGCCGCCAACAATATACAGTTTACGTATCTGTTCAATGTTGTCGTCCATTTGTACCCAATAGTGATCACTGGTGTGCCAATTGTACAAGTCCTCTTCAGGCTCATACTTGCCTTTATCATTTTTAATTAATTTTACTTTACCATGACTGTCTTTGTAACTGTCTTGCCATAGTTTAACTTGATCTTCATACCACATGCTGCTGTCAGTAGGACCACACATACGACATTTTAAATTACACAAGTTACCAAATCGTACATCGTAGAAGCTACAGTTGATTTCATCTTCTTTAATTGTACCGTCAGCCGCTGTTTTACTGAATAAGTCTTCCCAACTAAACTCGCCACGCTCTATCCAAATTTTATTTTCATATTCTATACGAGCATTCATTCCGCTTTCAACTTCAGTCTGACAACGTACACATTCTGGATGCCATTTGCCTTCCATCATATACTTGCGTATTTCTTTGCTGAGGTCACTATTACGGACTTTTTTCAGATCAGCATCTCTTGCGTTATACTCTTTGCCATTTTCATCTCTGAGTATTCCTCCAGTAGGACCATGCTGTGCTTGACAGCAAACTCTAATATCGCCATTGGCTCTAAGGCTTGTACTCATCCATGGTACAGGACATAGTGTTTCATTCATTTAAATACTCCAAGTGAGGGAATGTAGTCCAATAGTCTACATTTCTTAATTTGTTTAATCTTAAATAATATTCTCGAGCTTTATTATTTAAATTATCGTCTTCTCTAGTGGGCGCACTTAGTGCTTTTATTAACCCTTGTACAGTTTTAGTTTCTCTGTTTTTACTCTTACTGCGATTACACATCCAACTATTATCAATAAAGTTTTCTAAATCTTCAATCTCTTGTTGTCTATATTCCAACGGTACTAGTTCATGCCGCATCCATTCTTTACCACGTACACTAGTAAATCCTAAATGAAAGCGTTGGTTACTTGTACGTTCACACATATTATCAAAGTATTCCAACATAGGCACCAAGCCTACACAATTAAGTGCTTGTAAACAAGTTTGTGTAACCATTTCCCATTCATCATGTAAACTATTTGAGTTTTCAATACTGCTTATTACACTATTCCAGTCTGTGTGATAACGTATTAATTCGTCTTTTTCTTGCCCAGCATCAATACTAAAACGTAGTAGCCCACCTTTAAAATGATTTAGTAAATCAACTATCTCAGGTGTTATTAGTGTTGCATTAGTACTGATGTCAAGGCTGATGTTTTTAGCATATTCTGTGTTTGCTATTTCCCACATAAAGTTTATACTGTGTCTATCAGCAAATACTTCGCCACCTCTGAACTCCATAAACAATACGTGTTGTAAGTTAGTCATAATTTGTTCTCTAAAGAACTCACTTTGGCTGAGATACTCTTGTCCACTACGCTTGGCAATATCTAAACTACCTTGCATTTGATTGGTCATAGTATCGCCCCACTTACTGTATTCTTTGTACATCATACTGCTAAGATTTGGACTACACATCACACAACTTAGATTACACTTTGTACTAAGTCTTACTTCCCACCACTGTGGCATTATATCTACATGACCGTTTGCTTCCCAATACTTGAGTAAATGTGGTTTTGCTTTTTCCAAGAAGCGTTTGTTTTTACCAGTACGCTTACTCCCAAAGCCGCTGTTTTCCATTCTGAAACAAAACTCACAGTTACTAATACGTTCACCACTGAGCATTCTCATACGGAAATTTTTCATAAATTTTCCGTTCCATAAATCTTCTATTTTGTCTTTGCTGAGATTATAAACATCTGTGTCACTACTATAAGTGTCGTCATTTATTTCCTCTAGAGCAAGCTCTTTGGGTATGCCATAATCAATACCTTCAATACTACAACAAACTCTAGCATCGCCTTTACCTCTAGTATTGAGCTGTACAAACGGTACAACACAGAAATTGTCTTCGTTTATATTCATACTATATCTTTCAGTATAGGAAATACTTCAGGGAATCTATTGTGCCAGCCTCGATGTTTATTAAGTAAGTTTAAATACTCTTTTGTTTCAGGCAGTCTAGCACTCCAGTCTTCACTGTTCATAAATTTAATAATACCTTTAAAGCGTTTTAATCCATATGGCGCATTTAACCATTCTTCTTTTGTTATACCCATTTGCTCTACACCTGTAAAACTCTGCCAGTTTTCTTCCATCCATGGATAAAATTCATTCTCATACTTCTCGGTAATTTCTTGTTTAATATGTTCGGGCAATACTTTTACATTTAGTTGAGGTGGCCAATAAGCAAAGTGCATATTAATACCGCCCGCTCCAAAAGGCCAACTGTTGATCTTTTTAAATCCCTGTTCAACTTTCCACTTGACAAACTCTGGTATGTACGCTACATTGAGTGCCATTATAGTAGTAGCTGTAGTAACTTCAACCTGTGGTGCCGTGTTATCTAGCATGTGGAATACACGTTCTTGATGTTCCCAATTACTCGGATAACGTATATAATCGTTTTGTTCACCCAGAGCATCTATACTGTAATGAAAACGTACACGCTTAAAGTGACTCCATAACTCAGGTAAATCTTTACGCCATTCAACACCGTTACTGTTATAACGTAGTTCCATATTTTTGGCATGCCCACGCTTTATACATTCTTCTAAGAGTTCGTAGTGTTCATCAATGATAAGACTCTCACCGCCTGCAAAATATAGCTGATACATATGAGGGATTTGATCCATAAGGTCATTCCAAAAACGTGGATTATTTTTATGCCAATTATAACTTGCTCCATCGTTACGACCTTTATTTTCCCACTGACTAGTATTAGCAAGTTTTTTGTTTTTTATTTTAGGACTAATTGCTTGCCAATCTTTGATCCATCCTGTACTATCATGTGGTGAACACATTACACAAGCAAGTTGACACTTACTACCTAAACGTAAATCAATATATCTAATTTTAGGAGGTATGCTTCCATCTTCTTTTGTTTCAGCAACTAGTTCATCAATATTAAATCTATTACCCCAATATTGTGTTTCCCAGTTACGTTTACTAAGATGCCCCTGCTCTTCTTCTTTGTAGCATTTTAAGCAACTAGCAGGCTTTTCACCACGTAACATCATATTACGAACATTACGCATATAGCTGCTATTCCATGCTTCTTCTAAACTTGTGTGATTAAAATTTGCTGGTATGCCGTCATCTGTTTTTACTACGCCTACTTCGCCGCCGCCAATTTTTATATCACTATTAGGGTCTTGTACGCTACTAGCATTGCTGGTACAACAAGTACGCATTTTACCATCTGGTCTACTGCTAAGATGCATCCAGGGTAAAGCACAAAATGTTTCTGAGGGTAAAGTTTTATTTTTCATATATGTATTTATTAAGTGTATAGTTAACTAAAAGTTTCAACAGCATGTAGATTATCTCTAAGTACACCACATGTTTTTTTACATTTCTTTAGTGGAGTATCTTCCCATTTGTTTTGTACTGTTTGGAAAAACTGACTATCGACAATCTCACTTAACTGTTGTGTTTTTAAATTGGGGGCGCCAATTTGCTGTTGTAATTCAATAATTTCTTTGTTTAATGATCTATCATCGTTGTAATGATATCCTGTGTTACAACAAGGATAAACTCTGCCATCAGCAGCAATATACACACTGCTTTCTTTCTTGGCATAACAATCAATATCACCAGTCCATACTTTTGTAGTTTGTATTCTGTTAGGGTTTTTAGCAGTAAATCCAGTATTGTCTATTTTTGCTTCATACAGTCTATAAAGTTCATTTGCGTCTTTATCAAAAACAGGAAGAAAGTCCTGCTCAAATCTATTTGTTTTAATTTTTTCAAACTTACGAAACCCCATTTGTTTTGCCAGAGCATTTGCGCTTTCAACTTGATGTTTGTTGTGATCAAATATAATATACTTCCATGTAGCATTGCCACCTGCGTTTATATATGCTTGAGTATTAAGCATAAGTTTATCCCACTGTACATGGCGTCTGTACAAATGATTAGTATCAGCTAATCCATCAATACCAAACACAACATGTAAACGATCTCCAGCAAGCTGTGCTAAACTTGCCCAGTACTCAGGCTTTCTAGCACCGCCGTTGGTCATCATTAATATAGGCTTGTTGTGTTTGGTTAACCAACGATCAATTATAGTATGTAACTGTGGATGTACACACGGGTCGCCGTAATTGCCACACAGTGTTAGTTTGTTTGCTGGTAGGTCTAAATTATCTAACCAGTCAATATCAAAGTCTTGTTTAACAAGGCTAGGATGATCTCTATCACCATTTAAGTTACGCATACACATAGGACACGCAGCATTACACTTTGTAGTAAGCTCTATGTGTATGTAACTCAGTGGCAGGTTATAAAACACTACTCGAACCATTCCTCTGGTAGTATATTAATCATCTGCTCAAATGTAAGATCAAATGTTACACTCAGTAATACTCTAGGCTTATCGCTTTTGTTTTCAAATCCGTGTGGAGTTTTTGTACTAAACAACACAGGCTTCTCTAAGTTATAATAATCAAACTTATCCGCCTCTTCTCTAAAAAATCCTGTAGGGCCATTTGTGCTTTTGACCACATGTCCGTCTTTGTATTGATCTAAGTGCCGCTTTCTATCGTATCCTTTTAGCAAGTGTGTTTTGCCTGTAAAGAAATAACTATTGTCGTGGTCCATTTCAATTGGAATGTTTAGTGCGCTCCAACGTCCTCTGTCCAAATGTGGCCCATTGCCACAGTGTGGTGGGTTACTAAAGTACTCTAGTGTGCGAGTTTCTTCTGGGAAGTTTTTAAACACAGGATGAGAGCTTCGCAGACAGTGGTGCCACATTGCTCCAGGGCTTGCTTCTAATTCCTTAACCCATTCGCCTTCGTACCATATATCTTTTAGTTCTTGTAATAGATCTTGTGGAAAGTTTTCCAATTTAATCCAAGTCATGTTTTTCTCCTATTTAAATTGTGCCGTAAATGGATCAACCTCAACGCCGCACTTCATTGCGCATACGTTTAGTTTGCCTTCGCCACAACTGGGTTTGTTCCAACTGTTAGTTATATTATCGAATATGCCACTTTTAAATACTGTGGCTAATCCTTGTTTAGCATTTAATGCTGATTTACCGCCAGCAGCATCTATAAAATCCCATATTTGTTCTACTTTAGGATCTTTATGCCACCACTTATACATGCGTCCAGCAGTCCAACAGCAAGGTAATGCGATACCTTCTGCTGTAATAAACAAACTTTTTTCTTTTGCTACTTTACAGCTAATAGGTACAGCATCATAGTAAGCATTCATACTACCATATTTTTCTATTAAACTGTGTTGTTTACTTAGTTCTTTATTTTGATATTTTTGTTCTGGTTTCTTTAGTTTAGTTGTCTTCTCACCTTTGCGATTTACAGCTTGATGTTCTTCTTTTTTATTACTGCTGGCATTTATAAACCTACCAGTTTTTTTAGCAATAAACTTTTCAAATCCTAGTCGCTCACTTATAGCTCTAGCTGTTTCAACTTGATGTTGATTATGTTCAAATATCAAGAAGTCCCAACGAGCTCTCCCACCAGCATCAATAAAAGCACGAGCATTACGTTCTACATTATCCCATACTACACCTTGACGATATAGGTGATTGGTATCTCTTAAACCATCAACACTAAAAATAACAGCACCCATCCTGCCAATAACACTAGCCAATTCGCTCCACCATTCAGCACTCTTGGCTCCAGCGTTTGTATTCATACTTAGCCACATGTTAGGATTATGAGATCTAAAGTATTCAAATATTTCTAATGTATCACGAGCAACAATAGGATCTCCTAAGTTACCACACATGTACATTGTATCAAGTTGTGAAATAAATTTAGGTGAGAATATGTGTTTACAGTCAGCTAAACTTAGTTCACTAAGATCAATATGCTTATTAACTGCTCCACCATTTTCATTACGATCACACATAGGACAACTAGCTTGGCAATTTTGTGTGACTTCCAAGTGTATGGTTTTGATATCATCTATATTATACATCTATACTTTCCTTGGGTATACGTATGTCAGGAACACACGCACAGAATTCTGTATCACATATAAGAGGCTTAATCTCACCATCTAATTTGCCATTTGCTATATTGCCTAGTTTATTTCTTTTTGCTGTACTACACTGCGCTCCGTATACATTTCCATCATGCCAGACAATTAATCTGTGTGTACCAGCATGACATCTCCAGCCTCTAAACTTGTGTTGATTATTTGCTATCATATCATACATATGAAAAACACCATGCTCTTGACCATCAATAATAATATTTACAGCAGTTGTTCGAGATCTAGTTTTAAGTATAGGAGCATCTTTATTATAATCAAACTCTCGCATCCAGTCGATTGTGTCTTGATCGTAACTTTGTGATTCGTTATCGCCTGCCTTGTGTCTGCGTGTAACTGGCTTAATTACAATTTTACAGTACAAATCAGCATCAGCAATTGTCTGCGCAAACTGTCTACCTTTTTGTACTAGGTCTTCATCTAACATGATAAGCACTGTTGCTCTACAATGTGGTCCGATTATTCTGACAACTTCTTTGATATGTTCAGCATCAGCAAATTGTAAGTGTACACTAATAGCAATCTGATCCATTTCAGTTGTATCAATAAACTTTTGCCACCAACGAAGTGTTCTACTACCATTAGTAACAATAGCTTTTTTATAACTAGGGTCCAACTTATTAAAAAATTCACTAAGGTGTGGCCATATAGTTGGTTCACCGCCGCTAAGTGTAAGCATTTTATCGTTACTGTTTACATCTGTATGTATGTGACTCCAGAACTCAAGACTTTTTTCTAAGCTAGGCCAACCACTGCTACCGCTGTACAGTTTTGGATCACAATAGGTACAAGTATAGTTACACACATTACTTACTACCCATTCAGCGTGCATACTGTCTGGTCTATCGTTTGTTAAATATTTCATTTAAGTATCAGTTCTACATCTTTACCAGGACCATACTTACTGGGCAAGTCGCCATATTCTTCTACGTACCATTCAATTACAGCACGATACCATTTTTGACTGTCGTGGTGTGCTAGTTTATTAAATTTATAGATGTTATTGTTAGTAGCACTCATCGTACTTAATGCTCTAGCACTTTCAGTTTGTAGTTCACGCAGGGTTAAATCATTTATATCCAATTTTCATATACCTCGTATACTCTGGTAATTCTAGTTCTCCTTCAAACAACACTGTTCTCATATAGCACTGATCACTAAAACTTTGTAAACTGTCATGAGTATTAACATGTTCTTCAAGATCATGAAAGTTGTTACCTTGTACGATAACTAAACTATCAAATGGTATATTCTTACGATACCAGTTAGTAAAGTCTGCAACATGTTCTGTACTAGTATTAATAAACGTATCTGGTTTTAATCTAGTTTCAATCTCACGATCACCTACTGTTGTTTTAAAGTAATAGTTTCCTACGCTTCCATCACTTGGTGCTGGGGTAGTAGTATAATTAAAATCTCGTATATCGCCAGTGCTTGCTTTAAACCGCCATTCGTCTAAATACCATGGATTATTAAATGTTTCAGCAATTTGCTGACAACTGGGATCAATATCAAAACTGTGTATACGATCTACTTTAATATCGCTTTCAAATATCATTGTAGCAAGTGTGGCATACCATCCAGCACAAAGAAATACTGTGCCTAGTTCTACATCGCATTTTGTTAGTTCATTGACTAGCCACTGTTTACTTTGTAGTTGCCCTCTACTAAAACAATCTTTATCATATTCCGTATTGTTAATCATAAAACTTTTAAATGCTGTTGTAAACTCTGTTTTTATATGTTGGCCAATTACGTCTGGAAGTTTAAACATATTTTGATCTTCAATTAGTTTGCCAAGATCATCAAACTCCAACAACCGACAAATACTACGAATGTTTTTGTTTACTATAGCAGTCCTATATGAATTTATCGTCTCGTCTTCTTCTGAAAATAATCTAAACAAACTGTATAAATTGTTTTCAATAACAGCTCGCCTTAAATCGTCACTGTGTCCAGCTACTTCCCATTCCTCTGACAACCTAAATATACTGTGTAAGTTATCCTCAACAACAGCCTTGCGCAACTCTTCATTTTGATCGCTGAACGTACTCAGTCTAAAAATACTATTCAAGTCTTTGTCAATAACTGCACGTCTTAGATCAGCCAGTGCTGTTACTTCTGGATAAAGTATCTCATACCTATCTAATATTTCATGTAATTCAAGTGTCATGTTGCTTCCGTTAATGTCTTGTGATCAGCCATGGCTTCTTCATATGTTTCGTGTAGCCAATCAAAGTCATTGATTTTATTTAATATATTAACTTGTCCACGATAATGAAATCCAAAATCAGCACCTTGTTTGGCTCCTAGTGTACATTCAAGACCAAAGGGTCTATTTTTTCCACGAGTCTTCCAAACGTCTAATCGGTATTCATTGTCAACATTGTCGCCATTTTCAATAATACTACTGGATAATTTAGTACATTCTCTAAATGCACTTTTCCAGGAATCAAACGCACTAGTGTTAAAAGCAGTAATATTACTAACTTGAAACTTTGGAACAAACGGACAACCAATACTAGTAGTCATATCCACACGCCAGTCTTTTGCTTTTAGTAGAGCTTTACGTGGAAACAATTTTGCTCCACCATATCCATATACTAAATCGTTAACTGGGTTACGGCTACGCCATACATAAACACAATCTGTTTGTGGAATATGTTCGTATTCTAATTTGTGTGCTACTGGCTTAAATCTAAAAGTAAACTCTTCTTCAATGATTGCATCAGCATCAATCACATAAAAGTGACTTGTTTCAGCTATCTCTGCCGCAGCTTGGTGTGCATTAAAAATGCCTTCAACACCTTGTACTCGTTTTGCATGAGGTGCATAGTGCTGTAGTATCTCAAAGTTCTCATCAGCATCAGGCTCGTTATAGCTAATTTGTATTACGTCTAGCAATCGTTATTCTCCTGTAGTTTTCTATTATTATAATATACGATAAAGTACATTTAGTCAATACCTAATCATATATAAATGGATCACGCTTGAGCATTTTTTC